>Ga0160439_1000140_pt1 | contig 55946 bp, 46 predicted proteins | sample HID1975M_E0MG_FD_108201 | JGI IMG/M metagenome (GOLD analysis project Ga0160439, IMG submission 108201) | Enriched soil microbial communities from UW Madison campus, WI, USA - HID1975M_E0 MG | ecosystem: Environmental > Terrestrial > Soil > Unclassified | place: USA: Madison, Wisconsin...
CATTTCTTTTGCTGGCCCAAAAGAAACGGAACCAAAGAAAAGGGCCAGCCCCGACGAAGCAAATCCGGCGTGTCATTCGTTCCGGGATTTTTCGACTCGCCATCCTGGCTCGGTCGAAAAACGCCGCACATCCATGTGCGGCGCCCTACGGGTCTGCACTCATCTGGGCGGCGTCACGAATGGCGGCAGCAACGGCAACGCGCGAAGCATGCTTCAGCCCATACGCGGCGCGCGCAGCGGCAGAAGCCAATTGCAGCAGCGATGAGTGATAGCGAACGGCGGACGCTACTCCGCCGGTGGCTTCTCCACCGCATCACGCCCACTGTCCGCATCCGTCTCCTCGTCGCCGTAGACACCGACACCATGCCGGAAGCTCAGCGTGCCGCCGAGCCACCCGGCCACGCCCACCAGCACCGCCATCGTCGCCGACGACAACAGTCCCCACGGCCACACCGCTTCGGTGTGACCCGGCAGACGCAGCCAGACGCCGAGTGCGGCCATCGCCAGCACCATGACGGCGACGATGAAGTGGTTCCACGCCGAGACGTGCCGGCGTACGACGCGGATCGACATCATGTCGACCGTGCCGACGATGCCGGCCAGCACGCCGAAGCCGAGGCCGCCGACGTTGAACCAGAACGAGAGTTCGGCCCAGAACGGCGCGCCAAGCCAGAGGTAGAGCAGGTCGGTCACGACGACCATCGACAGGAACGCGATGGGGAAGGTCACCAGCATCGGGTGGATGGGGTGCTTGGCGATCGCCAGCACGCTTTCCACGGTGTGGCTCTGGGTGCGGGGAACGGGTTGGCGTAGATCCTTGCGCATCGGAAATCCGGGTCAGGCACAGGTCGGCAGCAGCGCGACCGGCACGGCGGTGAAGACGACGCCGATGGCGGCGATCAGGGCGACGAGCGCCGACAGTGCAGTGAGAAAGCGCATGCGCGCGGTCTCGGTGCGTCCGTCGGGCTGCGCGCGTGCGCTGCGCCAGCCACGCAGGGCGGCCGCGCCGAAGACAGCGATGACGACGAGGGCGAGCGCGGTCAGTGCCCACAGCACCCAGGTCATCGTCTCCAGCCCGGCGACCGGCGCGCGCCACAACGCGCGGGCGCAGGCCAGGCCCTGCAGGCTGTAGACCGTGACGAAATGCAGCGCCCACACCACCAGCGGCATGGACATGCGGGTCAGGCCGATCGGCAGACGCGTGCTCATGCGAACCTCGGGAACAGGTGCAGCAGCGCCCAGACGATGAGCCCCTGCGCGACGACATAGCGCCAGAAGCCGGTCGCGATGCGCGCCTCGAGGCTGCGCACGGCATCGACATGGCCGCGGTGGATGCGCAGCGCGACGAAACCGGCGATCAGCACCGCCACCGCGACGTGCAGGGCCTGGAAGCCGGCCAGCGTCCAGACCACCGAGCCGTAGGCATGCCGCTGCGGCGCGCCGACGGCGTCGGCGAGTGCCGGCAGTTGCAGCGCGAGACTGGCGATGGCGGACGCGATCGCGAGTACGCTCCACACGACAGCCGCGCGTGCATGGCCGGCGCGCAATGCGATCGGCATGCGCCATGCGCCGATGCCGGCCGCCAGCAAGGCGCCGAGCGCGGCGAGCATCGGCGTCGATGCGGTCAGCGTCGCGCCGCCGCCGGGCCAGGCCGGGGCGTTGAGCCAGAGGTAGAAATAGGCGAACACCAGGGACGCGAACAGCGAGCCGACGATCAGCAGCGTGCCGACCAGTCCCCACCAGCCCGGTGCATTGTGCGCGGCCGCCTGCGTGGGCAGGCGCAGGCCCGGCGCGACGTCGATCTCCAGCGGCGTCTCGCGACCGTTGACCGTCCACAGCCAGCGCAGGAACAGCCCGACCAGCGGCAGCAGCATCAGCACCGACAGCCAGTACTGCGAGGTGATGAAACCGCCGAGCAGCACCGCGATGCTCAGCGCCGCCAGCAGCGGGAGCCAGGTCGAACCCGACAGCCGGATCGCCTGCTCGGGCTGCGCGGACTGGATGCCGGTGCCGAGGATCCAGCGGCGGCCTTCGACGGCTTCGCCGAGCAGGCCGTCGGTGCGCCGCGTCGCCTCGACGAGGGCTGGATCGTGCCACAGCGGATCCCGGTCGCCGACGACCGGAATCGACGCGAAGTTGTACTTCGGCGCCGGATGCGGCAACGCCCATTCCAGCGTGCCGGCCTGCCACGGATTCTCGGTGCCGCGGCGGCCGAGGCGGAAACACAGCGCTACGTCGATCAGGATCGCGACGATGCCGACCGCGAGCACGAAGCCCGCCGCCGTCGACAGCAGGTTGAGCCACTGCACGCCGAGTTCCATCGCGTAGCTCTCCACGCGCCGCGGCATGCCGACCAGGCCGGTGATGTGCATCGGCAGGAAGGCCAGGTGGAAGCCGATGAACACCAGCCAGAAGCCGCTGCGGCTCAGCGATTCCGACGGCATGCGCCCGCTCGCCAGCGGCAGCCAGTAGTACAGGCCGGCGAACATCGGGAACATCATCCCGCCGATCAGCACGTAGTGCAGGTGGGCGACGACGAAGTGGGTGTCGTGCGCCTGCCAGTCGAACGGCACGAACGCGAGCATGACTCCCGTCAGGCCCCCGCAGACGAAGGTGATGAAGAAGCCGATGATGTAGAGCATCGGCACGCGCAGCCAGGGTTTGCCGGCCCACAGCGTCGCGATCCACGCGAACACCTGGATGCCGGTCGGAATCGCCACCGCCATGCTCGCCGCGCTGAAGAACGCCAGCGCCAGCAGCGGGATGCCGACCGCGAACATGTGGTGCACCCACAGCCCGAAACTCAGGAAGCCGGTCGCGACCAGCGCCAGCACGATCCAGGTGTAACCGACGATCGGGCGCCGCGCGAAGGTCGGCACGATCGTCGACACCACGCCCGCCGCGGGCAGGAAGATGATGTAGACCTCGGGATGGCCGAACAGCCAGAACAGGTGCTGCCACAGCAGCGGATCGCCGCCGCGCGCGACTTCGAAGAACGCGAAGTCGAACGCGCGCTGGATCTCCAGCAGCAGGCTGGCGAGGATCAGCGGCGGAAAGCCGAACGCGATCATGAAGGCCGTGACCAGGATCGCCCACGCGAACAGCGGCATGCGCGTGAGGTCCATGCCCGGCGCGCGAGTGACCAGGATCGCGACGATCAGTTCGACCGCCGCGGTCACCGCGGCGATCTCGGCGAAGGTCACGCCGATCAGCCAGAAGTCCGCGCCCTTGCCCGGCGAATAGGTCGAATCGGTCAACGGCGTGTACATGAACCAGCCGCCGTCGGGCACGCTGCCGAAGATGAAACTCGAATACAGGAACAGGCCGCCGAACAGGTAGCACCACCAGCCGAACGCTGACAGGCGCGGGAACGGCAGGTCGCGCGTGCCGAGCATCTTCGGGATGAGGTACATCGCGAAGCCTTCCATGATCGGCACCGCGAACAGGAACATCATCGTCGTGCCGTGCATGGTCACGAACTGCGCGTAGCGCTCGGGGTCGAGCACGTTCAGGCCCGGCCACGACAGCTGCAGGCGGATGAACATCGACAGCATGCCGCCGACCAGCAGGAAACCCAGGCCGGTGACGATGAAGCGCAGCGCGATCGTCGTGTGGTTGACCGCGGTCAGCTGGCCGACGAGGCCGCGGCCGTTGGCCCACACGCGCTCGAGCAGGGCGATGCGGTCGGCGTGGCGCAGGTGGTCGCCGGGGGTCGGAATGGTGTGGTCGGGCGTCGGCGCACTCACAGCACATCCTCCGAAGCACCGTGACGCGGCGGTGCGCGGCCGGCGGGTGTACCGGGCGCAGGCGCCTCGATGGCGGGGGCGGGCGGACGCGCGGCCAGCCAGCCTTCGATCGCCTCGGCGTCCATGACCCGCACCGGAAACACCATGCGCGCGTGTTCGAGACCGCAGAATTCCGCGCACTGGCCGCGCATCGGCGTGGCCCGGTCGGCGCGCAGGCGCAGGGTGTTCACGCGGCCGGGGATCGCATCCATCTTGCCGCCCAGCCGCGGGATCCAGAAGCTGTGGATCACGTCGTCGCTGGTGATCCGGTACTCGACCATCGCGCCCAGCGGCACGGCGAGTTCGTCGACGCTTTCGCCGATCACCCGGCCGTCCGCGTCGCGATAGCGGAAATGCCACTGCCATTGCCGCGCGGTGACCTCGACCACCGTGTTGGGCTCGACGCCGACGCCGGTCACGCGCGCGCTGGTCAGGCTTCCGTAGACCAGCAGCGCGGCGAGCACCACGGTCGGGAACGCGAGGCCGCCCCAGACCACCAAGCGTTCGGGCCTGCGCAATGCGCTGCCGGTGTCGCGACGTCGCAGCGCCCGCCACAGCAGCACCACTACCAGCGCCCAGACGCCGGTGAACGCACCCGCCATCAGCCACCAGCCGCGCGCGATTTCGGCTGCGGCCGGCCCGGCCGGATCGAGTGCGGATTGCGGACCCGCGCAGGCAGTGACGAGCGCCGTGAGTGCGGCGCCGAGCAGGACGCCGGCGGGCCGGCGGACTCGGTTCGTGATGTCGATTCTTGCGGCCCCGTCGTCCACGTGCAGGGCCCGCCGGTCGACGGGCCCGCAGGCACGCTACCGGGATGCGCGGCCACGCTCCGTGAATACGGCTTCGTGACCGGTCCTGGACGTGCCTGCAGGCGGTTCGGCGCGGCGTCGCAATCTCATGGATTGAGACGCTTGGCGCGCACCGTAGGCGCGTGAACCTGACCGACAAGCTCGCGATCCTCGCCGATGCCGCAAAGTACGACGCCTCCTGCGCGTCGAGCGGCGCGAACAAACGCGACTCGTCGAATACCGGCGGCATCGGCAGTACCGAGGGCATGGGCATCTGCCATTCGTACACGCCCGACGGGCGCTGCGTCTCGCTGCTGAAGATCCTGCTGACCAACTTCTGCGTGTTCGACTGCGCCTACTGCGTCAACCGGGTGTCGAGCAACGTGCGCCGCGCGCGTTTCACGCCCGAAGAGGTGGTGACGCTGACGCTGGATTTCTACAAGCGCAACTACATCGAAGGCCTGTTCCTCTCCAGCGGCATCATCCGCAACGGCGACTACACGATGGAGCAGCTGGTCGAGGTCGCGCGCAGCCTGCGCGAGGACCACCGCTTCGCCGGCTACATTCACCTCAAGACCATTCCCGATGCCGCGCCCGAACTGCTGGCCGCCGCCGGCCGCTACGCCGACCGCCTGAGCATCAACATCGAGCTGCCGACCGAGGCCGGCATGTCTGCGCTGGCGCCGGAGAAGACCCACGCCGGCATCCACGGCGCGATGGGCGAGCTCAAATGGCGCATCGACGAGGACAAGGACGCGCGCCGGGTGAAACGCCAGGCGGTCGGCGTGCGCCGCGCGAAGGCGCCGCGCTTCGCGCCGGCCGGGCAGAGCACGCAGATGATCGTCGGCGCCGACGCTGCCGACGACCGCAGCATCCTCGAATCGAGCAGCCGCATGTACGGCACCTACCGGATGCGGCGCGTGTACTACTCGGCCTTCAGCCCGATTCCCGATGCGTCGAAGACCCTGCCGCTGCAGGCACCGCCGCTGCTGCGTGAGCACCGGCTCTACCAGGCGGACTGGCTGCTGCGCTTCTACGGCTTCGACGTGGCGGAAATCACCCCGGACGCAGCGAAAGGCGGGGACGTGGATGCGCAGACGCCGGGCATGCTCGATCTCGACGTCGATCCCAAGCTGGCCTGGGCGCTGCGCAATCCGACGCGCTTCCCGGTCGACATCAACCGCGCGCCACGCGAACTGCTGCTGCGCGTGCCGGGCCTGGGCACGCGCAACGTCGAGCGGATCATCTCGGCCCGTCCGCACGGCGCCCTGCGCCTCGACGACCTCGCGCGGTTGCGTGTGTCGCTGAAGAAGGTCATGCCGTTCGTGATCACGCCGGGGCACCATCCGCGCCAGCGCCTCGACGATCCCGCGCGCCTGCGCAGCGAGCTCACACCGCAGCCGCGGCAGGCGAGCCTGTTCTGATTCGCGCAGGGTCCATGGGGCGTCCGTTGTTCCTGGAAGGCGCGAGACGCCTTGAAGCCCTCCCCCATGGTTGGCGGAGGGTCGGGTGGGGGCGGGCGTTCCGATCGCCGCGACCTGCGGGCTTGCCCCCATTCCGACCTTCGCCCGCATGCGGGCGAAGGAGAAGAGCGTTGCGGCATCGCGACGGCTGGACTTCGCTCGCATGACGCTGGCATCGAACCACATGCGCGTCACCGCCAGAATCGACCCGCCCTGGGACACCACCGCCTGGCGCACCGCCGCGCGCGCCGCCCTGTGCGCAGACCTCGCCCCCGAACGGCTCGACTGGAGCGGCGGCGCCCAGGGCTCGCTGCTCGGCGGGCTCGATCTCGCCTCGCTGCCCGCGCAACGCACGGCGCCGCGCGTCCCATCCGAATTCCTGACCCTCGCCGACGCCGTGCTCTGCAACCGCGCCGAAGACCGCCACGGCCTGCTCTACCGCATCCTGTGGCGCCTCGCCGAGGGCGAGCGTGCGCTGCTGCTGCGCGCGTCCGATCCGGACGTGCACCGCGCCCGCACGATGGCGCAGGCCGTGCGCCGCGACAGCCACAAGATGAAGGCTTTCGTGCGCTTCCGCGAGGTGCCCGGCGACGCAGACCGCTACATCGCCTGGTTCGAACCCGACCACCACATCGTCGACCGCGTCGCGCCCTTCTTCGCGCGCCGCTTCGCCGGCATGCGCTGGGCGATCGTCACCCCGTACCGCACGGCGATGTGGGACGGCGAAGCGCTCGCGTTCGCCGACGGCGGCTCGCGTGCCGATGCACCGGCCGAAGACGCGCGCGAGGACCTGTGGCGCACCTACTACGCGAACATCTTCAATCCGGCGCGGCTCAACACCACGATGATGCGCGCCGAGATGCCGCAGAAGTACTGGAAGCATCTGCCGGAGGCCGCGCTGCTGCCGGACCTCGTCCGCGACGCCGGCCTGCGCGTGCGCGAGATGGCCGAACGCGAGCACGCGGCGCCGCGGCGTCGCATTCCCGCAGCGCCTGCACCGGCGCCGGTCGTGGCCGGCAGCCTCGAAGCGCTGCGCGCATCCGCGCACGACTGCCGCCGCTGCCCGCTGTGGCAACCGGCGACGCAGACCGTGTTCGGCGAGGGGCCTGCGGGCGCGCGCACGATGATCGTCGGCGAACAGCCCGGCGACGAGGAGGACCTGTCGGGCCGTCCGTTCGTCGGTCCCGCAGGGCGTCTGTTCTCGCGCGCGCTGGACGAACTCGGCATCGACCGCAGCACGCTGTACCTCACCAACGCGGTCAAGCATTTCCGCTTCGAGCCGCGCGGCAAGCGCCGCCTGCACCGGCGGCCGGACGTGGCGCACATCGAGGCCTGCAATGGCTGGCTGCGCGCGGAGATCGCGCAGGTGAAACCCGAGCGCATCGTCTGCCTCGGCGCGAGCGCCGCGCGCGCGGTGTTCGGTCCCGGCGTGCGCCTGAGCGAGGAGCGCGGCATCTGGCGCACCCGCGACGACGGCGTGCGCGCATTCGCGACCGTGCATCCGTCCTGGGTGCTGCGCCAGGGCGACCGCCAGGCGCAGGCGCAGGCCTATGCCGGCTTCGTCGACGACCTGCGCCAGCTGCTGGCTGCCTGAGCTCGGGGCGTGGATTCCGCTGCCGGCCGCCGCGGCGTCGCGATGAACCTTGGCCTGAACGCAACGGCGCCCGTTCACCGCCATTTCGCGCCGGTGGTCGAAGACTCGGTCGACCCCAACGCAGGATAGAACGATGCACACCAAACAGACGCTCGCCATCCGCGCCCTGGTGCTGGCCCTGTCGCTGACCGCCGGTGCCGCCATCGCGCAGACCACACCGCCGGACGCCGATACGGCGCAGTCGCAGAGCGGCTTCACCAGCGCCCAGTTCCGCGCCGCCCTGACCGAGGCGGGCTACACCAACATCCACGATGTCGAATTCAAGGGCGGCCTGTGGAAGGCCGACGTCACCGATGCGACCGGCAAGGACATCGACGTGCGCCTGGACCCGGCGAGCGGCCGCCTCTATCCCGACAACGTGCGCGACACCCGTCTGGGCGAGGCCGATATCCGCGCCAAGCTGACGGCCGCCGGCTACACCCGCATCGAGGATGTCGAATTCGACGACGGTCTGTGGGAGGCCGAAGCCACCACCGCGCAGGGCCAGCGTGTGGACCTGAAGCTCGATCCGCAGGACGGCCGCGTGATCAGCCAGACCCGCGACTGATCCGACGTCCACGCATCAGCCGATGCAGTACAGGCCCGGCCCCGTTCGGGCCTGTCTGCGCCCGGCGTCGCGTGCTCAGCCGCGCGCGTGCTCGGGAACCGGCACGTCGAGCGGCATGTCGTCGCGCACGCAGTTCGCGGCGTCCTTCGGTGCCTCGGCATGCGTGTCCACGCAGCGCGCGGCGATCATCGCCCAGCGCGACACGGCATCGCCGCGTTGCGACAGGGCGCCGGTGGCGACCATCCAGCGGGCGATGCCGACCAGCTTCGCCCGGTCTTCGAGCGAGGACACCGCATCGATCGCCGCGGTGCTGACGATGAAGCTGTGCGCGAATGCCGCGATCGCGCGTTCGCGCGAGATCTCCGCCGCGGCGATGCCGCCGGGCGCGTCGAGCAGCGCATGCAGGCGGATCGCCTCGCGCGCTTTGAGATCGCCGGCCGAGCCGATGCTTGTGCGCAGCAGCACCGTCGTGGTCAGCGCGCCGATGAAGATGCCGATCATCAATACGAAGGCCGCGCCGACCAGCAGCGGGCCACGCGGACGTGACGCATCGGATTCATCGGAAAACTGGTTCATGCGCATACTCCGTCGCCGGCCGGTGCCGGCGGCGGCATAGGCTAGCGCAGCGCGTGTGCGCTGCGGCGGTCCGGGGTGCGACCGATCAGCGCAGCCAGCCGGCGAGTTCCTCGCGGCTCAGGCGGCCGTCGCGGTTGCTGTCGATCGCATTGAATTCGGCGTCGAGCGTCGGATGGGCCCTGGCTTCGGTCCGGCCGATGTAACCGTCGCCGTCGACGTCGAGCGCGGCGAAGTCGATGCGGTACTGCGTGTTCTGCGCCGAGCGCGGTTCGTAGGAGCGGATGATGACCTGTCGGCCGTCAGCGCGATCCATGGTGACCACGCCGGTCTGGCGGCCGGATTGCTGTGACAGCTCTGGCTGCGCGTCGGTGTGCTGCAGCGGCGCGGTCGTGACCTGCGCGGCGGCGGGAGACAGGGCGGCGGCGAGCGCGAGCAGGCCGGCGGTGCGGAATGATCTGGACATGGATCCTCCCTGGTGCGTGGCGTGGGCCGACAGCGTCGCAACGCGGTCCCGCACGGCGCGTGAACGCGCCTCGCTGGCGTCAGCGATGGCGCAGCCGCAGCAGCGCGGTCTGGACCGTCAGCGCCGCCCCGATGCCCAGCGCCACCCAGGCCGAGGTGACGGCGCCCGACAGCGGCCATCCGGTCTGCTTCAGCCACACCGCGAACAGGCCCCACAGCGCGATCGCCAGATACGCGACATTGCCGCGCATGCGCCAGTTGAGCACCAGCAGCACGACGGCCGAGACCGCCCACAGCACCACGCTCCAGCCGAGCATGCGGCTGGTCGACAGCAGCTCGTAGGCGACGATCGTCTGGGCGACGTTGAGGAAGGCCGCGAGCGACAGCCAGCCGGCATGGATCGACAACGCCAGCCAGGCCAGCCGATGCCGCCGGGCGATCCCCGGGCGCGACAGCTGCACCGCGCACCAGGCCAGCGCCATCAGCGCGCCGAAGATCACGAGCACGCAGGCCCAGAACAGCCCGGCCGAGAACAGCGGCATCCAGATCGCGGTCAGCAAGAAACCGAGCGCGGCGACGGGCGCGATGCGGCCGAGCACCGGATCGGCGCGGCGCGTGCCGGTGGCCTGCCAGAGCGCGTACGCGAGGTCGAGCAGGAAGATGAGGCCCCAGACCGAGAACGCATAACCGGCGGCGACCAGCAGGGTGGGGTAGCGGTCGGAGACCGTGCCCTGGTCCGGCCCGAACATCCCGGTCTGCGACAGCCAGGCGATGACCGGCATGGCGATGGCGCACAACAGCACGGGCAGGCGCATGGCGGGTTTCTCCGGCGGGAACCGGCGCGGATGCTCGCATCGACGACGTGAGGGTGTCGTGGGAGCGCTTGCGAGCCCCCCTCCCTTCGGACGTGATGAGCCCCCTCCCTTCGGGCATGATGAGCCCCTCTCCCTCCGGGAGAGGGGTTGGGGTGAGGGTGCTGTTCGCAGGGACCAACCGGAGCGCGCGAAGGCGCGTGCATTGCATTGGCCGGCGAGCGCGTCCGCGGTCGTAGGGTGGGTGGAGCGCAGCGACACCCATCATTGCCATGCGACGGTTCGCGATCGCGGCTGGCGAGGCGGGCCCTGCGCTGCATCGACTTCGGCCGGTTATCGCGCAGGCTCAACGCGAAACGATGGATTTCGCCAGTTGGCGTGACGGGCTGCGAGACCGCAATGATGGGTGTCGCTGCGCTACCCGTCCTACCTCGCGTCGCCAGAGTGCTTCTTGAGCATTGTTCCCTCACCCCACCAGCTGCTTTGCAGGTGTTTCCCCCCTCTCCCGGAGGGAGAGGGGCATCAGCGCTTTCCGCCGCAGGCGGAAAGACAATTACATGCCGCTATGCCGCAACAAGGCCGCGATGTCGGGATCCCGTCCGCGGAACGCGCGGAAGTTCTCGATCGCATCGCGGCTGCCGCCGCGCGACAGCACTTCGTCGCGGAACCGGGCGCCGGTCTCGGCGAGATGGTCGCCCGCTTCCTCGAACGCGGCGTAAGCATCCGCGCTCAGCACCTCGGCCCATTTGTAACTGTAGTAGCCGGCCGCATAGCCGCCCGCGAAGATGTGGCTGAACTGGTTCGGGAACCGGTGCCAGTCCGGCGTGCGGGTGACCGCGACCTCGTCGCGCACGCGTTCGAGCAGCGCCAGCACGTCGTCCCGGTCCACGTCGAAATCCGAATGCAGCAGCATGTCGAACAGCGAGAACTCGATCTGCCGCAGCGTCTGCAGACCGCTCTGGAAATTGCGCGCGGCGAACATGCGCTCGAACAGGTCGCGAGGCAGCGGTTCGCCGGTGTCGACGTGTGCGGTCATCGCCTGCACACGCTCCCATTCCCAGCAGAAGTTCTCCATGAACTGGCTCGGCAGCTCGACCGCGTCCCACTCTACGCCGTTGATGCCGGCGATCGGCAGCGTGTCGACCCGGGTCAGCAACTGGTGCAGGCCGTGGCCCATCTCGTGGAACAGCGTGGTGACCTCGCCGTGGGTGAAGGTCGCCGGCCGGCCGCCGGTGCCGCGGCCGAAGTTGCAGACCAGATACACCAGCGGCGTCTGCATCCCGCCAGCGGTCGCGCGGCGGTTGCGGCAGTCGTCCATCCACGCGCCGCCGCGCTTGCCCTCGCGGGCGTAGAGGTCGAGATAGAACTGGCCGACCAGCGCGCCGTCGGCATCGACCAGGCGGTAGAAGCGCGCGTCCTCGTGCCACACCGGCGCTTCGTCGCGTTCGACACGCAGGCCGTACAGCGCGTCGATCACATCGAACAGGCCGGCCAGCACGCGATCTTCGGTGAAGTAGCGCTTCACCGTCTGCGCCGAGTAGTCGTAGCGCGACTGGCGCAGACGGTTGCTGGCGAACGACATGTCCCAGGGCTCGAGCGACGGGATGTCGAGCTGCTCGCGCGCGAAGTCCGCCAGCGCCTCGCGATCCGCTTCGGCGTGCGGACGTGCACGCGCGGCGAGATCGCGCAGGAACGCGAGCACCGCGTCGGGCGCGGTCGCCATCTTCGTCGCCAGCGACAGCTCGGCGTAGTTCGCGTGGCCGAGCAGGCGCGCCTGCTCGTCGCGCAGCGCGAGGATGCGGCCGATCAGCGGACCGTTGTCCAGCGCCTCGGGTCCGGATTCGGACGCGCGCAGGCCGTAGGCGCGATAGAAGCGCTCGCGCAGCGCGCGGTTGGTCGCGTAGGTCTGCACCGGCAGGTAGCACGGCATCTGCAGCGTCAGCTTCCAGCCCGGTCGCCCGTCGCGTTCGGCGGCGGCGCGTGCGGCGGCCAGCGTTTCCTCCGGCAGCCCGTCGAGTTCGGCGGGATCCTCCACGTACACCGCGAACGCATCGGTGGCGTCGAGCACGTGCTCGGAGAATTCGGACGACAGCTTCGCCAATGCCTGCTGGATCTCGGAGAAGCGCGCACGGTCGGCCTCGTCCAGCGCGGCGCCGCCGAGCCGGAAGTCGCGCAGCGCGTGCGCGAGCACGCGGCGCTGCAGTGCATCCAGTCCCAGCGCATCGGCCTGGTCGGACAGGGCCTGGTAGGCCGCGTACAGCGCCTGGTCCTGGCCGAGCGCGCTGAAGAACCGCGTCACCTTCGGCAGCGCGGCGTTGTAGGCCTCGCGCATGACCGGCGTATTGACCACCGCGTTGAGATGGCCGACCTGGTTCCACGCGCGGCCCAGGCGTTCGGTCGCATCCTCCAGCGGCACGACCACGCTGTCCCAGCCGACCGGCTGCGCGCGGCCGGCGAGCGCCAGCGCGGCCTCGGCCTCGGTGACCAGCGCGTCGATCGCGGGCTGCACGTGCGCCGGTTCGATCTCGTCGAAACGCGGCAGGCCGGAGAAATCCAGCAGCGGGTTGTCCATCGAGCGGTCCATCCGGCAGGCGAAGGAGCCGATTCTAGACACGGATGGATGCACGGCCCGTGTCGGTGCGCCGCGTGGCCGCTCGGGCGCTATCGTGGCGGCTTCGCGCCCGCGCCCCTGTCTCTTCCGCAATGCATTCGATCGAAGTCGTCCTGGTGATGCTGCTGGCCGTGGTGGCCAGCGGCTACCTGACCCGCGTGCTGCCGCGCTGGCTGCCGCTGCCGCTGCCACTGGTGCAGATCGCGCTGGGCGCGACGATCGCCGGCGTGTTCGCCAGGGCGTCACCCTCGATCCGCACCTGTTCTTCGTGCTGTTCCTGCCGCCGCTGCTGTTCCTCGACGGCTGGCGCATTCCCAAGAGCGGGCTGTTCCGCGACCGTGGATTGATCCTGCAGCTGGCGCTGGGCCTGGTGGTGTTCACGGTCGTCGGCGCCGGCCTGCTGATCCACTGGATGATTCCGGTGATGCCGCTGGCGGTCGCATTCGCGCTGGCCGCGATCCTGTCGCCGACCGATCCGGTCGCGGTGTCGTCGATCGCCGCACGTGCGCCGATTCCCAAGCGCGTGATGCACATCCTCGAAGGCGAATCGCTGCTCAACGACGCGTCCGGCCTGGTGTGCTTCCGCTTCGCCGTCGCCGCGGCGCTGACCGGCTCGTTCTCGCTGATGTCGGCGTCGCTGACCTTTCTGTGGCTGGCGCTGGCGGGGGTCGCGGTCGGCGTGGCGCTGACGATCGGCATCAACCGGGGCCATGCGCTGGTCTCGCGCGTGTTCGGCGAAGAGGCCGGCACGCCGATCCTGATCAGCCTGCTGACGCCGTTCGGCGCGTATCTGCTGGCCGAGCAGATCGGTGCCTCGGGCATCCTTGCCGCGGTCGCGGCCGGCGTGACGATGAGCTACGTCGAACTCAGCGGCCGCGCGCTGGCGACCACCCGCGTGCAGCGCGCGGCGGTCTGGGACACGGTGCAGTTCTCGCTCAACGGCATCATCTTCGTACTGCTCGGCGAACAGCTGCCGTGGATCGTCGAGCGCGCGGTGCGCTCGGTGCACGAGGCCGGGCAGGTTCATCCGGGGTGGCTGGCGGCCTATGTCGTCGCGATCTACGGCGGCCTGTTCGCGCTGCGCTTCGCCTGGGTCTGGGTATCGCTGTGGATCGGGCTGTACCGCAGCGGCCGCCACGACACGCGGCCACGCGTGCGGCTGGTCGCGGCGATGTCGCTGGCCGGCGTCCGCGGTGCGATCACCCTGGCCGGCGTGCTGACCCTGCCGCTGCTGCTCGACGACGGCAGGCCGTTCCCGACCCGCGATCTGGCGATCTTCCTGGCCGCAGCGGTGATCATCCTGTCGCTGCTGCTCGGCAGTTTCGGACTGCCGCGGCTGCTGCGCGGGCTCGAAGTGCCCGAAGAGGACGAGGACACCCGCGAACTCGACCGCGCCCGTCACGAGGCGGCCGTGGCCGCGGTCGCCGCCGTCGAACGCGCGCAGCATGCGTTGCCGGCCGCGCAGGCCAACCCCGATCTCTATGCCAGCGCCGCGGTGCGGGTGATGGCGCTGTACGAGGAGCGCCTGCGGCGCGACGGCACGCTCGGCGTGGACGCCGCCGAACTGCGCCGAGCGGACGAGGCCGAGCGCGCGCTGCGCCTGGCCGGCGTGCACGCCGAGCGTGAACGCATCTATGCGCTGGCGCGCGGCCGCGAGATTTCCGACGAGGTCGCGCGCAGGCTGGTGCGGGATCTGGATCTGATGGAGGCGCGGTACCGGTGACTCTGAGCCCTCCCCCGCAAGACGGGGGAGGGATTCAATCCTCAGCCCGGCTGCCAGTCGAACGCCAGCGTCTCGTCGCGCGCGAAGCGCTGCAGGTGGTTCTCGATGACCTGCTGGTAGCGCTCGCTGTCCTCGGCGGTGGGTTGGGTCAGCACGATGCGCAGGGTGCCGTCCTCGACGAAGAAATCGGCGCCGTTGTCCTCGCCCTGGAACGGGATGAACGCATGGCCCTCCTCATCGTCGCGGGTGATCTCGAACTTGTGCCGCCAGTGGTTGCACAGGGTGCGCAGCAGGCGTGGCGCGTCGTTGGACGCGGTGGTCGCGGTGGTGGTGATCGACATCGTGGACTCCTGCGGACGGCGCGTCGCCGCGGCCGCGAGCATAGGCGCGCGCGCAGCCGTCGTGAACCCCGGCGCGCCAACGCAGTGTTGCAATGCGGATGCCGCACACTGTGCGGCCCCGTTCCATGCAGGTGTTCCATGGCTGATGCCGCCGCGCCGCGCGCGTTCCCCTGGCCGGTCGTGCTGTTCGACCTCGACGGCACCCTCGTCGACAGCGCGTCCGACATCGCCGCCGCGGTGAACCGGCTGCTGGCCGAACTGGGCCATGCCCGCGTCGACGAGGCCACGGCGCGCAGCTGGATCGGCGACGGCGCGCGGCAGCTGATCACGTCCGCGCTGCGCCATGCCGGCGACCTGCAGGACGTCGATGCGGTGATGCCGCGTTTCATGCGCCATTACGCCGATTGCCTGCTGCTCGATCCGCAGCTGTACCCCGGCGTCGTGACGACGCTGCAGGCCTTGCGCGCGGCCGGCGTGCGGCTCGCGGTCTGCACCAACAAGCCGGCGCAGTTCGTGCCGCCGCTGCTCGAGGCGCTGGACATCGACGGGTACTTCGACGCGGTGCTCGGCGCCGGCGACCTGCCCGAACGCAAGCCGCATCCGCTGCCGTTGCGGCATCTGGCCGAAGGCTTCGGCGTCGACGTCGCGCAGTGCCTGATGGTCGGCGATTCGGCGGCCGATGCCGGCGCGGCGATCGCGGCCGGCGCGCCGCTGGTGCTGGTCGGCTACGGCTATCGGCGCGATTTCGACCTGCACGGCTGCGGCGCGCTCGCGGTGATCGAGCGGTTCGACCAATTGCTCGAATTGCGCTGACCGAGCCGGCGCCTTGTCCTCGCGGGGGCGCGCTCGCGCGCGATGGGCCGTTGCAGAAACATCTCGTCGCGCAAGCGCGCTCCTGCAAGCGCAACGGCCGCAATCGCGGCAGGTGTCAGAGCCCCAGCCGCGCACGCACCTCGGCCGCGATCCGCGCGGTCTCGCGCAAGGGCGTCACGTCGAACGCCGCCAGTGCATCCTCGAATGGCCGCGCGCGACCATCGGCGAGCAGTCCATCGACGAACCGCTGCGGCGCGCCGTCGAGAGCGGCCGGCGCGAACACGAACACCGGCGCCCGTGTCGCACATGCCTCCGACAGCATGTTGACCGAGTCCGACGAGCACACGATGCGGTCGGCCCAGCCGAGCAGGCCGGCGTACGGATTCGCGCCGTCGCGGCCGTCGGCCCAGACGCAGCCGGCGCGTCCGGCATAGCGTGCACGCAAGGCTTCGCGCACGGCCGGCGACGTGCGACGCGAACCGGTCAGCAGCAGGCTGCCGCCGTCGCGCGCGACGATCGCATCGAGCCGGTCGGCGACCGCAGTGAACGCGGCGACATCGAAACGTCCATGCCGCGAATCGCCGCCGAGCAGCACCGCGATCCGCGGGCCGGGCAGGGCGCCGAGCGCCGGATGCGCAGTGCGCGCCCCGGCCAGCCACGTATCGTCGACCGGATGCAGGCTGCCGCGTGCGACCAGTACGTTGTCGCCGCGCAGGGCATCGTGTTCCGGCACGACGACGAGATCCCAGTGCCGCGGATCGATGCGCGGATCGAGGATCTGCACCGTGCGCGCGCCGCGCCGGCCGACCAGGCGCGTCGCGAGCGCGGCCTGACGGCCGCAGCCGATCGCGAGATCCGGCGCGGCGTCCAGACGCGACGCGTAGTCACTACCGAACGCATGGCGCGCACCCGGCAGCCATCGCGGCGCGGTCCAGCGCCACGGCGCACGTGGATCGAGGTGCAGGGCTTCGGCCTGCGGCGACAACGCGGCAGCCAGCGCCTCGGCCTGGCGCGCGTTGCCGGCGCGCCCATCGCTGAGTGCCCAGATCCGTCCGCAATCCGACTCTTCGCCTGGCCTACGTTCCACGTATGTGATCATCCGTTCCGGCCGGCGCACGCGTCGCGCCGCCGCAGGACTCTACACTGCGGCCCTGCCTGGCCCCATCCGATCCGAGGTTGTCCGATGACCGATGTCCTGCCCGATGCCGCGCTCGACCAGCTGTTCCGCACCGCCCGCACCTACAACGGGTTCAGTGGCGAGATCAGCGACGACACGCTGCGCCAGCTCTACGATCTGCTGAAGTTCGCACCGACGTCGGCCAACTCGTCGCCCGCGCGCTTCGTGTTCGTGAAGTCGGCCGAAGGCAAGGCGAAGCTCGGTCCTGCACTGAGCGAAGGCAATTACGACAAGACGATGGCCGCGCCGGTCACGGTCATCGTCGCCCACGACGAGGACTTCCACGAGAAGCTGCCGTTCCTGTTCCCGCATACCGATGCCAAGAGCTGGTTCGACGGTCCGCGCGAGAACCGCGAAGTGCCGGCCTTCCGCAACGGCAGCCTGCAGGGCGCGTACCTGATCCTGGCCGCACGCGCGCTGGGTCTCGACACCGGCGCGATGTCGGGTTTCGACAACGCCAAGGTCGACGAAGCCTTCTTCGCCGGCACCGCCATCAAGTCGAACTTCCTGGTCAATCTCGGTACCGGCGATGCGTCGACGATCTTCCCGCGTTCGCCGCGCCTGCCGTTCGACGAGGCCGCGCGCATCGTCTGACGGTTGCCGTCCAGCCTGTTCCGCCGCGCGGTCGCACTGCGATCCGCCCGGTTTCCAGCCACCACCCGTTCGAGGATCCGTCCATGCGTACCGCCCACCTGTTGCTTCCGCTCGCCGCCGCCCTCGCCCTTGCCGCCTGCGCCCAGCAGGACCAGGCGCCGGCCGACGCGACCCCGCCTGCCGTCTCCGCGCCCGCACAGCCTTCGTCCGAGGCGCTGGCCGAGACCGAGCCGACCGCCGAAGCCGTCGCCGGCGTGTCGGGCACCTACGTGCTCGATCCCAACCACACCGACGTGATCGCGCAGTGGAGCCACTTCGGCTTCTCCAACCCGATCGCGCATTTCGGCGAGGTCTCCGGCCAGATCGTCTACAACGCCGAGAACGTCGGCGCGTCGTCGGTCGAAGTCACGCTGCCGCTGTCGGGCCTGAACTCGCACGTCGGCGCTTTCGACGACCACCTGCGCAGCGCTGACTTCTTCGACGCGGCGAAGTTCCCGAACGCCACGTTCAAGAGCACCGCGGTCGAGAGCGCCGGCACCAACAAGCTCAAGGTCACCGGTGACCTGACGATCAAGGACATCACCCGGCCGGTGGTGCTCGACGTCACGATCAACAAGTTCGGCGAGCAGCCGATGGCCAAGCGCGCCGCCGCTGGCTTCGACGCCGTCGCGCAGCTCAAGCGCAGCGACTTCGGCCTCGGCATGGCGGCACCGAACGTCAGCGACGAAGTCGAATTGCGCATCACCACCGAGGCCGTCGTCGCCGAAGGCGATGCGCCGGCCGCACCTGCCGCGCAGTAACATCCGCGTCACGACGCCGGCGCACGGGTCTCCCTGCGCCGGCGTTTTCGTTTCCGCGTTTCCGGATCCTCCGTCATGAAAGTCCATCGTCCTGCCGACCAGCGCGGCACCACCACGCACGGCGCGCGCACGCGGCTGTGCACGTTCTCCAGCGGCGATTTCCACGATCCGCACTGGCTGGGTTTCGGCGCGCTGCGCCAGCTCAACGAGGAACGGCTGCCGGCCGGCACCACCATCGCATCGCAGCGTGTGGCGAACATGGAACTGCTGGCGCTGGTGCTCGACGGCACGCTGGTCCGCGACGGCGTCGCGCTCGAAACCGGTGCACTGGCGTGGACCGGCGCGGGCCACGGCAGCGACACGCCGGTCGAAACCGCGGGCGCGGATGGCGCGCGCGTGTTGCGGATCGCGATCCAGCCCGACCGGGTCAATCTGCCGCCGGCCACCGGGATCACGCGCGTCACCGACGCGGAACGCTGGACGCTGGCGGCTGCCCCCGATGGCGAGGCAGGCAGTCTGCCGATCCGTCAGCAGGCCTGGCTGCGCCACGCGCGGCTGGCGCCCGGTGCGCGTCTGGCGCTGGCGCTCGACGCCACGCAGCGGCACTGGCTGCAGATCCTGCGCGGCGGCGTGGTCGTCGACGCTCGGGCGCTGACGGCCGGTGATGCACTGGGCTGGCACGCCGAAGCCATCGCCGACGACCTCGTCGCCGCATCCGAGGGCGCCGAGCTGCTGCTGATCACCCTGCCGGCCTGAGCCCGCGTGCACGGCCGCGCGCTAGAATGGCGGCCTCCACGCCGATGAACACCGCCGTCATGACCGCAGCCAACGTCCAGCCGACGCAAGCCAACGCCGCCCAGCGCTACGAAGTGCGCCGCGCCGACCTGCCGCTGAGCTGCCCGCTGCCGTCGATGGCGCTGTGGAACTCGCATCCGCGCGTCTATCTGCCGATCGAAGCCGAGAACGGCGAATCCGACTGCCCGTACTGCGGCGCGCACTTCGTCCTCGTCGACTGAACCCGGCGCGTTCCGCGCCCGCATGCATCGACCGCTGACCGTCGTCCAGCTGCTGCCCGCGTTGTCGTCGGGCGGCGTCGAGCGCTCCACGATCGAGATCGCGCAGGCGCTGGTCGAGGCCGGCCATCGCGCGATCGTCGTGTCCGCCGGCGGACGCCTGGTACCAGCGCTGGAGGCGACCGGCGCGACGCATGTCACCCTCGACATCGGTGCGAAGTCGCTGCGTGTACTACGTCACGTGCGTGCGCTTCGGCGCCTGTTCGCCGAGACCGGTGCCGACATCGTGCATGCGCGTTCGCGGCTGCCGGCGTGGATCGGCTGGTGGGCCCTGCGTGGGATGCCCGAGGCGCGCCGCCCGCATTTCGTCACCACGATGCACGGGCTCAATTCGCCGTCGCGCTACAGCGCGATCATGGCCCGCGGCGAACGTGTGATCTGCGTGTCCGGCACCGTGCGCGACTACCTGCTGCACCACTATCCGGCGACGCCGCGCGAACGCCTGCGGGTGATTCCGCGCGGCATCGATCCGACGCAGTTTCCGGCGACGCCGCATCCCGACGCCGCTGCGCGTGCCGACGTCGCGGCGCGCTGGCCCGCGCTCGGCGGCGATGGTCCGCTGCTGCTGCTGCCGGGACGCGGCACACGGCTGAAAGGCCATCACGATGCGGTCGCGCTGCTCGCCGACCTGCGTGCCGGCGGCCTCGATGCGCGCCTGTGGATGCCCGGCGCGCGCGAAGCGGGCCGTGAGGCCTACCTCGACGAACTCGCGCGCGCCGCCGATGCCGCGGGCTGTGCCGATGCGCTGGCGATGACCGAACCCACCGACGCGATCGCGCGCGCCTACGCCGCAAGCGATCTGGTGCTGCAGCTCTCGCGCAAACCCGAAGCCTTCGGCCGCACCGTGCTCGAAGCGTTGTCGTGTGCGCGGCCGGTCGTCGGCTGGGCGCATGGCGGCGTCGGCGAACTGCTCGCGCAGCTGCAACCCGAAGGCGCGGTACCGCCATTCGATCGCGACGCGTTGGCGCACGCCGCGCGCGCGCTGGTCACGCGACCGCCTGCGCGAGCCGGTACGATGCCCGACACGCTGCGTGCGATGCAGGAGGCGACCCTCGCGGTCTATGACGAGTTCGACGACGACAACTGAAACCGCGGGCGGCGCGCGCACGCCGCGCCCCGTCGGCTGGCGCTGGGCACCGCACTGGGTGCTGGCCTTCGTGATCCTGTGGCCCGCGCCCGGTTACGCCGAGGGCGTCATGGTGCTGGGCGCGCTGGCGGCGATCATCCATCTGGTCGCCGCGCGTTTCCGCGGCGGTGCGCAGCTGCTCAGCGCGCCGGCCTGGGCGCTGACCAGCGTGCTGTTCTTCGCCTACTGGCTGCCGCAACTGCTGTCGGCGGTGGACTCGGTCGATGTCGGACGCGCATTGCGCGAGGCGCTGGTCGACCTCCGCTATCTCCCATTCCTGTGGCTGGTGGCCTCGGCGGTCGCCACGCGTCGCGGGCGGCGCATCACGCTCGGCGGCCTGGCGGTGATCGTCGCGGTGTGGACGATCGACGGCCTGTGCGAGGTCGTGTTCGGCACCAGCCCGCTGTTCTTCGGCATCGACCAGCTCAAGCAACTGATCAGCAGCCGGCCGATGTGCACGGTCGAACAGGTCGCGCTCGCCGACCGGCTCGGCGGCGTGCTCGGACCCTGCAATCTCAAACTCGGCGTGGTGCTGGCGAGCCTGTCGCCGTTCGGCCTGTACTGGGCCGGTCGCCGCTTCGGCGCGAGCGGCTGGGTGGTCGCGAGCGCGGCGATCGGCATCGTGCTGCTCTTCGCGGGTTCGCGCGCGTCATGGCTGACCTACGCACTGGTGCTGCTGTTCTCGGGCTGGCGCCTGCTCGGCTGGCGCCGGCTGCTGGCGGTATTCGCCGCCGGCCTCGTCGTAGCGGTGGTCGCGGCCGCGACCTCTCCGCAGGTCCGCGAGCGCATCGAGCGCACCGCGATGGGTCTGTCGGCCGACGAGGCCGGCGTCGACACCGCGCTGTCGGGCCGCGCCCGCATCTGGGACGCCGCGCTGTGCATGGTCCGAGAGCACCCGATCAACGGCGTCGGCGCGCGCGGCTTCCGCGAAGCTTTTCCTAACTGCGACCCGAAGCCGGACGAACCGGCTGCTTGGGGCGACGGGCCGGCACTGCACGCGCACCAGATCCTGCTCGAGATCGGCAGCGAAACTGGACTCATCGGCCTGTTGATGTGGCTGGCCGGCGTCGCGATGGCTTGGCGCGCCTGGCGCTTCGCCTCGCCTGAGGCGCGTGAACAGGCGCGACCGGCGATGCTCGCGCTGGCGGTCACGGTGTTCCCGCTCAATACGCATCTCGCGTTCTATTCGACGTTCTGGGGCGGCTTCACACTGCTGTTGTCGGCCTTGTACGCCGGCAGCCTGCTGGCGCGCGGGGAGCCGGTGCTGCCGGAAGACGGCGTGCTGCGCTGAGCGGCGACGCGCGGCGATTCGAGTTCCACTGACTCGCGCTCCGATGAACGCCCTCGCGTCAACGCGAGGCCCGGGGCGCGAAGCGGGATTGAGATGAGGGCAGTCGCCGCGCGGATCTGTTCGAGCCGTGAGGCTTTGTGCGTGAGCGAACGCGGTCCGTAGGATGGGTAGAGCCTTGGCGAAACCCATCGCGGTGGGAATCACGGCTCCGGCTCGTCCAGAGGTACAGGTTCTGCCTCGATGATTGCTGTAGCGAGTGCCCGGATGGCGACGATGGGTTTCGCTGCGCTCTACCCATCCTACGGACGGTGTCGGTCGCCTCAGTACAGCGATCCACCATCCGGCTGCCGCTTGAACCGCCGGTGGATCCAGAGGTACTGGTCGGGTGCCGCGCGTGCCATGTCCTCGATACCGGCCATGACCGTCGCGGTGTCCGCGGTCGCGTCCGTCGTCGGATACGGCTCGGGCGCCGGTGAAAGCGTCAGCGTGTAGCCGCCGTCCGCGCGCCGCACGTGCCGGTAGAACATCACCGCCGCGCCGGACATGCGCGCAAGCGAATGGGTCGAGGTCAGGCTGTGCGCGGGGCGGCCGAAGAACGGCACGTAGACCGCGTCGCCGCCGCTGGGGTCCTGGTCGGGCGCGTACCACAGCAGGCCGCCGCGCTTGAGATGGCGCACCACGCCGCGCACGTCGCGCTTGGGGAACATCGCCGCGGCATAGCGCGCGCGGCCGCGCCGCACGGCCCATTCCATCGCCGGTTGCGAATGCGGACGGTACATGCCGGCGAGCGGAATGTAGTCGCACATCAGCCGGCCGCAGACCTCGAGCGTCGTGAAATGCCCCGACACCACGATCACGCCACGCCCCGCGGCGCGTGCAGCCTCGACATGCTCGACGCCCTCGACGACGAGTCCGCGCTGCAGCGGCGCGATCGAACCCCACCACGCGCGTGCGAATTCGAACAGGCCGATGCCCAGCGCATGGAAATGCCGGCGCAGCAGATCGTCGCGTGCAGACGCGTCGAGTTCCGGAAAACACAGTTCGAGATTGCGCGCGGCGACCTTGCGGCGGCTCGCCAATGCGATGCGCAAGGTGTCGCCGAGCCCGCGACCGAGCGCACGCTGCAGCGGCCACGGAATCCGCGCCGCCAGCGCCATCAGGCCGATGCCGATCCATGCCGGCCAGTGGCGGGGCGCGAGCGGCGGGCGGGGCAGGGACGTCGTCGACATCGCCACATTGTAGAAGGTGGCGCCGTGCGGGCATCCGCTATCCTGTGCGGATGCGGGCCGACACCACTGAACGACTGCTGCGCGGCCTGTACTCGGCCCTGCTCGTCGTGCTCGCGCCGATCACCGTCTACCACCTGATCTGGCGCGGCTTCCGGCAGTCGGCGTATCTGCTGCGCTGGGACGAGCGCTACGGCATCTACCGCACGCCGCCATTGACGACCCCGGTGTGGGTGCACGCGGTGTCGGTCGGCGAGGTCAACGCGGCGGCGCCGCTGATCAATGCATTGCTCGCGCGCGATCCGGCGCGTCGCCTGCTGGTCACCACGATCACGCCGACCGGTTCGGAGCGCGTGCGTGCGCTGTGGGGTGATCGCGTCGAGCATGTCTACCTGCCTTACGACCTGTCGGGCGCGGTGCGGCGCTTCCTGCGGCATTTCCGCCCGCAGATCGGCCTGATCGTCGAAACCGAACTGTGGCCGAACCTGCTGTTCTGCTGCCGCGATGCCGGCGTGCCGACGGTGATCGTCAACGCGCGGTTGTCGGCGCGTTCGCTGCGCGGCTATCGCGTGCTGCGGCCGCTGGTCGGGCGCGCACTGCGCACGGTGCGGCGGGTCGCGACGCAGTCGGCCGACGACGGCAAGCGCTTCGTGAAGCTCGGCGCGCTGCGCGAGGCGGTGATCGACACCGGCAACCTGAAGTTCGACATCACGCTGGACGAGGCGAAGATCGCGGCACTCGTCGCCGACTTCCGCGGCCGCGCCGGCACGCGGCCGGTGTGGATCGCGGCCAGCACGCATCCCGACGAGGAGGCGGCGGTCGTCGACATCCACCGCCGCCTGCGCATGCGCTGGCCGGATCTGCTGCTGATCTGGGCGCCGCGCCATCCCGAACGCTTCCGCAGTGCGATGCAGCTCGGCGTCGATGCCGGCTGGCGCGTGGCCACGCGCGCGCTGACCACCTGGCCCGATGCCGGTGACGATGTCTTCGTGCTCGACACGCTCGGCGAACTCGGCCTGTTCTTCGCCTGCGCCGATGTCGCCTTCGTCGGCGGCAGCCTGCAGGACATCGGCGGCCACAACCTGCTCGAGCCGGCCGCGGTCGGCACGCCGGTGGTCACCGGACCGCACCTGCAGAACTTCACCGACATCGCCAGGCAGCTCGGCCGCGCGGACGCGCTGCGGATCGGCGCGGATGCGGATGCGGTGCACGACCACATCGCCGCCCTGTTCGAAGATGCGGATGCGCGCGGGGCGATGGCAGAAGCCGGCCGCGCACTCGTGGCCAACGGCCGCGGCGCGCTCGCGCGCACGCTGGCGCTGATCGAGCCCGATCTGCCGGTGCCGGATACGAAAACGGCGCGGATCCTGCGATCCGCGCCGTCGCCGCACTGAGCGGAACGCTTACTGGGGCGGCGGCGTGGCCGCGCCTGTACCGGTGGACGCGCCGACGCTGTTGACGTCGACGGTCAGCTGGCGGTTCACGTCCTGCAGGTTGCCGATGTCCAGCGTGCCTGCGGCCTGCTCGAGCAGCAGCCGGCTCTGCAGGAAGTTGTACTTGGCGAAGGCATAGGCCTGACGCGCCGAGAACAGGTTCTGCTGGTTGATCAGCACGTCGATGACGGTACGGGTACCAACTTCCAGGCCGACCTGCGAGGCCTCGTAGGCGCTGTTGGCCGAGACCAGGGCCAGACGGCGCGCCTCGACCTCGGTGATGCCGGCGACGAGGTTCTGGTAGGCGCTGCGGGTGTTGCGTTCGATCGCGCGGCGCTGCGCCTCGTACTGGTCGGCAGCGATGTCGCGCTGGGCGATCGACTGGCGCACGCGCGACTGGGTGATGCCGCCGCTGAAGATCGGCACCGTCAGGGTCAGGCCGATGCTGTTGGTTTCGCCACGGCGCGTCACCGCGTCGATGTTGTCGCGGCCCCAGGTGTCGCTGTTGCCGTAGCTGGCGCCCAGGTCGAGCGTCGGCAGATGGCCGGACTTCGCCGCGGTCACGCCGTACTCGGACGCGGTGACCTGGTAGCGCAGGGCCTGCAACTGCGGATTCTGGTCGATCGCGGTCGCGACCCAGGCCTCGGCATCGCGGCCTTCCGGCAGCTGCGGGGTGAAATCGTCGGGCAGGCCGCGCAGGTCGCGGATTTCCGAACCGGTGATCTCGGCCAGCGCCTGGTAGGAATCCTGCAGCGCATTGCGCTGGACGATCGTGTTCGCGCGCGCACCGTCGTATTGGGCGCGGGCCTCGTGCACGTCGGTGATCGGCGCCAGGCCCACTTCGAGGCGCTTGTCGGCGAAGTCGAACTGGCGCTTGAACGCGGCCTCGGCGGCTTCGGCGGCGGCCAGCGTCTCGGTCGCGACCAGCACGTCGAAATAGGCCGCGGCGGTGCGCGTGATCAGCGAATCGTTGTCGGCGTCGAGCTGGAAGTCGGCCGCCGTGCTCAGCGCGCGCTGCGAGCGCAGCGTCGAGATCTGGCCCCAGTCGAACAGCACCTGGCCGGCATTGATGCCGTAGCTGCGCGTGCGTGCGCGGCCGGACAGCCCGGCGACGCGGCTGTCGGTCAGCGAGGCGCTGCCCCCGATCTGCGGCAGCAGGGCGCCACGCGCCTGGACCGCGCCTTCCTTGGTCGACAGGCGCTGCGATTCGGCGATCGACAGCGTCGGATCGTTGGTGCGGGCCAGCTCGTAGGTCTGGACGAGATCGGCGGCCAGCAGGGGGCTGGACGTCAGCGCGAGCGCGAGCGACAGGAACAGGGGGCGGCGGAACATGGGGATCCTTGGACGATCAGAGAGTGAACTGCGGCACCGGCGCGGCGCCTGCGAGATAGGCGAGCCCGGTCTCGAACAACGATTCGATGCGCGTCGCGTTGACAGCGTCGCCTTCGCGGCGCACCAGCACGGCTTCCATCGCCGGCGCGCGGCCGCGGACGATGAACATGCGGCCGCCGGGACGCAGCCACTGCACGAAGCGCTCGGGAATCACGTCGACGGCGCCGCAGACGCAGATCGCGTCGAAGCGGCGGTCGGTGTTCCACGCGAACGCATCGGCGTTGACCACGTCGACATTCGCGATGCCCTGCGCCTGCAGACGGCCGCGGGCGGCGTCGGCGAGGTCGGCGTGGCGCTCGAGACTGAGGACGTCGCGGGCCAGATAACCCATGCACGCGGCGAGATAGCCGCTGCCGGTGCCGATCTGCAGCACTTCGTCGCCTTGTTCGAGCTTGAGCGCCTGCAGCGCACGGCCTTCGACCACGGGCTTGAGCATCATCTCGCCGTGGCCCAGCGGCAGTTCCAGGTCGGCATAGGCCAGCGCGCGGCGCGTCTCGGCCACGAACGCCTCGCGCGGCAGGCGCGAGATCGTCTCGAGCACGCGCGCATCGAGCACGTCCCAGGGCCGGACCTGTTGTTCCACCATCGCCGCACGGGCCTTGGCGTAGTCGATCGTCATTGTTGCGGGTTCCTTCGTTCGCCAGCGCGCAATTCTAACGGTGCGGGCGCAGGTCCATCATCGCGGGGGTGTCGCGGTCGACGCAGTGCCGGAAGTCACCGGCCCAGACGGCACGCGGGGCGCACATGTGACCGCGTTCAGCGGCGCCCGTAGGCGCGCAGGAACATGTCCACCGAGGCTTCCAGGTGCGCGCGCCGTTGACCGGCGCAATTGCCGGCCTCGTCGCAGTCGAACACCATGCGCTGGTGCAGGTCGCCCTTGAGCAGCACGAAGAACTGCGCCGCCGCGGTCGGCACCAGGGCCTCCTGGATGTCGAGGTCGCCGGTCTCGATCCGGCGCCGGAGCATCGCCGCGAACGACGACTGCACGCGCTCGGGACCGCTCTTCCAGAACCGCTGCGGCAGACGCTTCTCGACCATCTGCGGGGTGCACAGCAGGCGATGGCCGGCGACGGCCTCGGGTGAGGACACCATCGCGAAGAAGGCCTCGGCGACTTCCATCAGGCGCTGGCGCAGCGGCGTGGCCGGCGCGGGTTCGAACACCGAATCGGGCATCTGCTGCTCGCAATAGCGCGCCGCGGCCTCGGTGAACAGGGTGTCCTTGTCGCCGAAGTGGCTGTAGACGGTCAGCTTGGACACGCCGGCCTCGGCCGCGATCTGGTCCATGCTGACGCCCTCGTAGCCCTGCTGCAGGAACATGCGCTCCGCGGCCTCGAGGATCGCTGCACGCTTGGCCAGATCCTTCGGACGGCCGGGACCCGCCGGCGCCTTTTCGGGCATCGGAGCGGGGGGCGGCGGGGAAGGACGCGTCGACATGGCGGGGAATACTATACCAATCAGTTCTGAAAATATACGATACGGCTCCGTATCCCCACTTGCTGGACGGTCGCCATGCGCCGCCTGACCCTGCTTCGCCCCTCCCGCCTTGCGCTGCCGGTGCTCGTCGCCTGCACGCTGGCACTGGCTGCCTGCGGCGACCGCGACCCGTCCGAGTCGGCGGCGCGCCCCGTGCTCGTGGTCACGCCCGCATCGGCAGGCGACAGCGGCGCGTCCGCGTTCCCCGGCGAGATCCGCGCACGCGAGGAAAGCGCGCTGGCCTTCCAGGTCGGCGGGCAACTGCGGCGGCGCGATGTCGACGCCGGCGCGCACGTGCGCCGCGGCCAGGTGCTGGCCGAGATCGATCCGGGCGACCTGCGGCTGCAGCAGCAGTCCGCGCAGGCGCAGGTCGCATCGGCCGAAGCGGAGTTCGCCCGTGCCCGCACCGACCGCACGCGCTACGCCGCGCTCGTCGACCAGCAACTGATCAGCCGCTCGCAGATGGACGCGCAGGACGCTGCCTACACCGCGGCGCAGGCGCAGCTGCGCGCCGCGCGCGCGCAGGCGGATGTCGCCGGCAACCAGGCGGGCTACACGCAACTGCGCGCGCCGCGCGACGGCGTCATCGCCAGCCGCGAGGCGGAAGCCGGGCAGGTGGTCGCGGCGGGACAGGCGATCTTCATGCTCGCCGGCGACGACGGCCGCGAGGTCGCGATCGCCCTGCCGGAATCGCGCATCGCCGCGTTCGCGATCGGCCAGCCTGCGCAGATCGAACTGTGGAACCGCCCCGGCGTGCGCGTGCCGGGCACGATCCGCGAGATCGCCGCGGCCGCCGATCCGCAGACGCGCACCTACGCCGCGCGCGTGGCGATCGCCGCCGACGCGCTCGACGGCATCGAGCTCGGACAGAGCGCACGCGTGTATCTCGCCGCCGCGACATCGGAGACGGATCTGCAGGTGCCGTTGACCGCGATCCAGCCGGGCACGAATGGCGGCAAGGCGGTCTGGGTCGTCGACCGCGCCGAAGGCACATTGCGTTCAGTGCCGGTCGAGACCGGTCCCTATGGCGCGCGCAGCGTGCCGGTGCTGTCGGGTCTCGCGCCCGATGCACTGGTCGTCGCGGCCGGCGGCCATCTGCTGCGCGAGGGCCAGCGGGTGACGCCGGTGGATCGCGAGAACCGGCCCATAGCACCGGAAACACCGAAGCCGGCGAACGCCGAATGAGCGGCGTCGTGATCGCAAGCCGGTCCCGTACGGGGCAACCACGCCTCCCCCGCTTGCGGGGGAGGATGGGTGGGGGCCTGCATCCGCCGCGGCGTCTCCGTAGGAGCGCGCTTGCGCGCGAATGCGCTTTCCCGGTGAAGCCCTCGCGCGCGAGCGCGCTCCTACAAAAGATGTGCCTGTGAGCCGCTTCAACCTCTCCGAATGGGCGCTCGGCAACCGCACCCTGGTGCTGTACGTGATGCTGGTCGTCGCGGTGGCCGGCATCTTCTCGTACGGCCGCCTCGGCCAGTCCGAGGATCCGCCTTTCACCTTCAAGGCGATGGTGATCCAGACCCAGTGGCCGGGCGCGACCGCCGAGCAGGTCTCGCAGCAGGTCACCGAGCGCATCGAGCGCACGCTGATGGAAACCGGCGACTACGAGTTCGTGCGCTCGTATTCGCGCCCGGGCGAATCGCAGGTGATCTTCTTCGCCCGCGACTCGATGCGCTCGGGCGAGATTCCCGAGCTCTGGTACCAGGTGCGCAAGAAGGTCGGCGACCTGCGCCCCTACCTGCCGCAGGACATCGTCGGCCCGTTCTTCAACGACGAGTTCGGCGACACCTTCGGCAACATCTACGCGTTGACCGGCGAGGGTTTCGACTACGCGATCAAGAAGGACTACGCCGACCGCATCCAGCGCGAGCTGCAGCGGCTGGACGACGTCGGCAAGGTCGAACTCGTCGGCCTGCAGGACGAGAAGGTCTGGATCGAAGTGTCCAACACGCGGTTGGCGACGCTCGGCATTCCGATGGCGGCGGTGCAGCAGGCGCTGGCCGAACAGAACGCGCTGACCCCCGCCGGATTCTTCGAGACCGACGATGCTCGCGTGCAATTGCGGGTGGACGGCGCGTTCGAATCGGTCGACGCGATCCGCGATTTCCCGATTCGCGCCGGCGACCGCAGCGTGCGCCTGGGCGACATCGCGACCGTCGAGCGCGGCTTCGCCGATCCGGCCGCGCCGCGCATGCGCTTCATGGGCGAGGACGCGATCGGCATCGCGGTGGCGATGCACGACGGTGGCGACATCCTGCGCCTGGGCCGCACGCTGGAGACCGAGTTCGCGCGTCTGCAGGAGACGCTGCCGGCCGGCATGACGCTGCGCAAGGTCTCCGACCAGCCGCGGGCGGTGCGTGATTCGGTCGGCGAGTTCGTCAAGGTGCTCGCCGAGGCGGTGATCATCGTGCTGCTGGTGAGCTTCGTCTCGCTGGGCTTCCGCACCGGCCTGGTGGTCGCGGTGTCGATCCCGCTGGTGCTGGCGATGACCTTCATCGCCATGGACCAGTTCGACATCGGCCTGCACAAGATCTCGCTCGGCGCGCTGGTGCTCGCGCTCGGGCTGATGGTCGACGACGCGATCATCGCCGTGGAGATGATGGCCATCCGCATGGAGCAGGGCGACAGCCGGCTCGCGGCGGCGAGCTACGCGTGGACCCATACCGCGTTTCCGATGCTGACCGGCACCCTGGTGACCGCGGCCGGTTTCCTGCCGATCGCGACCGCCGCATCCAGCACCGGCGAATACACGCGCTCGCTGTTCGAGGTGGTGACGATCGCGCTGGTCGTGTCTTGGATCGCCGCGGTGCTGTTCATTCCGCTGCTCGGCGAGAAGATGCTGCCCGATCTCGCGAATCCGCAGCCGCCGCGTCCGGGCTCGCTGCCTGCGCGCTGGCGCGACACGCGCAGCCGCGCGGCCACGCGCTGGCCACGGCTCGCGTTCGCACTCGCGCCGAAGGACCCGCAGGCGCACGACCACGATCCCTACCAGCGCCCGTTCTACCGGCGCTTTCGCGGCCTGCTGGACTGGTCGCTGACCCACCGCTGGATCGTCATCGGTGCGACCGTCGCACTGTTCGTCGCATCCCTGCTGCTGTTCCGCTTCGTGCCGCAGCAGTTCTTCCCCGATTCGACGCGGCTGGAGCTGATGGTCGACGTGGAACTGGCTGAAGGCAGTTCGCTGCGCGCGACCGAAGCGGCGGCCGCGCGTCTCGATGCGCTGCTCGCCGAGCGCGAAGGCGTCGACAACCGCGTCGTCTATGTCGGCACCGGTTCACCGCGCTTCTATCTGCCGCTCGACCAGCAACTGCCGCAGGCCAACTTCGCCCAGTTCGTTGTGACCACGACCGATGTCGAAGCACGCGAGCGCATCCGCCTCTGGCTCGTCGACGAGGTCGGCCCGCAGTTTCCCGAACTGCAGCTGCGCGTGACGCGCCTGGAGACCGGGCCGCCGGTCGGCTATCCGGTGCAGCTGCGCATCTCCGGCGAACACGTCGAGCGCGTGCGCGGCATCGCCGATGCGATCGCCGAACAGGTGCGCGCGAATCCGCACGTCGCCAACGTCAATCTCGACTGGGACGAGCCCAGCCGCATCGTGCGCCTGGTCGTCGACCAGGAACGCGCCCGCGTACTCGGGGTGAGTTCGCAGCAACTGGCGCAGTTCCTGTCGGGTTCACTGTCGGGCCTGCAGGTCAGCACGTATCGCGAAGGCAACGAACTGATCGGCATCGTGATGCGCGGGCCGGATGACGAACGCGGCCAGCTCGACATGCTCGAAAGCCTCGCGATTCCGACGTCGAACGGGCAATCGGTGCCGCTGGGCCAGGTCGCGCGGCTGGAATCGACATTCGAGGACGGCATCATCTGGCACCGCGACCGGCTGCCGACGATCACCGTGCGCGCCGACATTCGCGGCGACGTCACCCCGCCGACGGTGGTCGCGCAGATCCTGCCGACGCTCGACGGCATCCGCGAATCGATGCCGGATGGCTACCGGCTGGAAACCGGCGGCACGGTCGAGGATTCGGGCAAGGGCCAGGATTCGATCAAGGCCGGCCTGCCGCTGTTCCTGTTCGTCGTCGTGTCGCTGCTGATGCTGCAGCTGCGCAGCTTCTCGCGCACTGCGCTGGTGCTGCTGACCGCGCCGCTGGGCATGATCGGCGTGACCCTGTTCCTGCTGGTGTTCCGGGTGCCGTTCGGTTTCGTCGCGATGCTCGGCACGATCGCACTGGCCGGCATGATCATGCGCAACTCGATCATCCTCGTCGACCAGATCGAACAGGACATCGCCGCAGGCCACGCGCGCTGGGACGCGGTCGTCGATGCGACGGTACGCCGCTTCCGCCCGATCGTGCTGACCGCGCTCGCCGCGATCCTCGCGATGATCCCGCTGTCGCGCAGCGTGTTCTTCGGTCCGATGGCGGTCGCGATCATGGGTGGTCTCACCGTGGCCACGCTGCTGACGCTGACGTTCCTGCCGGCGCTGTATGCGGCGTGGTTCAAGGTGAAGCGGGACGAAGACACGCACGCCTGACCGGCGCGCGCGCGTCTCACATGGGTCGTGCGTGCTCGCGCAGCCATCCGGCAAGTGCGACTTCGTCCAGCTCGCCGGCGGCCAATGCCATCCAAGTCAGATAGCGATCTTCCTGTGATGCGGCGAGATCGAAACCGTTGAGTCGCAGGAACAGCAGCGCGGCGACGAGCGACGTGCGCTTGTTGCCGTCGACGAACGGATGCAGATGCGCGATGCCGTGCGCGTACGCCGCCGCGAGTGCATGGATATCCGGGGGAGGATCGCCGTAGCTCGCGAGCTGCGGGGGCTTCGCCAGCGCCGTCTCGAACAGGCCACGGTCGCGGATGCCGCTGGCGCCGCCGTGTTCCGACAGCTGCGCGAGATGGATGGCCTCGACGACCAGTGGCTGCAGCCAGACGACCACCTTCACTTGGCGAGCTGGCGCAGCACGTCCCGGTTCTCGCGCATGACCTTGCGCGCGACTTCCATCTGCCGCTCGAACTCCGCGTCATACGCGGAGATGAGATAGCCGCCCGGCGCCTCGCTCAAATGCAGCGAATCTCCTGCCTCCAGACGCAGGTTCGACAGGATTTCCTTCGGCAGCACGACGCCGACCGAATTGCCGATGCGGGTGAGCTTGAGAGCAGTCATGCGGGGACTCCGGCGTTATTACGGATGTAATTACGCGCCGACCCGCACGCCCTGTCAAGCCGGACCGCTTGCCTGGTTCAGTCGCCGAGCATCGCCAGGTTCCGCACGGCGCCCTTGTCGGCGCTGGTCGCGAGCAACGCATAGGCCTTCAGCGCGGCCGTGACCTTGCGCGGACGCGCCTGCGCAGGCTTCCAGCCGAGTGCGTCCTGTGCGCTGCGGCGCATCGCCAGCTCGACGTCGTCGACCAGCAGCTCGATGCGTCGCTGCGGAATGTCGATCCGGATGCGGTCGCCGTCGAACACCAGTCCGATCGTGCCGCCGCCCGCGGCCTCCGGCGATGCGTGGCCGATCGACAGGCCCGAGGTGCCGCCGGAGAAGCGTCCGTCGGTCAGCAGCGCGCATTGCTTGCCGAGACCTTTCGACTTCAGGTAACTCGTCGGATACAGCATCTCCTGCATGCCCGGCCCGCCTTTCGGGCCTTCGTAGCGGATCACGACCACGTCGCCGGGCTGCACCGCGTCAGCGAGGATGCCCTTGACCGCGGCGTCCTGGCTTTCGAACACCTTCGCGGTGCCTTCGAACACGTGGATCGACGCGTCCACGCCCGCGGTTTTGACCACGCAGCCGTCGGGCGCGAGGTTGCCGCGCAGCACCGCGAGGCCGCCTTCGAGCGAGTACGCATGCGCGACATCGCGGATGCAGCCGCCCGCGCGGTCGTCGTCGAGCGTGTCCCAGCGCGTCGCCTGGCTGAAGGCGGTCTGCGTCGGAATACCTGCAGGGCCGGCCTTGAAGAACGTGCGCACGGCTTCGTCGTCGGTGATGGTGATGTCCCAGCGTGCGATGGCATCGCGCAGCGTGCGGCTGTGCACGGTCGGCTGGTCGACATGCAGCAGGCCGCCGCGCGCGAGTTCGCCGAGGATCGAGACGATGCCGCCGGCGCGGTGCACGTCCTCCATGTGGTAGGTCTGGATGTTCGGCGCGACCTTGCACAGCTGCGGCACGCGCCGCGACAGCCGGTCGATGTCGTGCAGGTCGAATGCGACGTCGGCCTCCTGGGCCGCGGCGAGTAGATGCAGGATGGTGTTGGTCGAGCCGCCCATCGCGATGTCGAGCGTCATCGCGTTCTCGAACGCCTTGAAGGTCGCGATGCCGCGCGGCAGTGCGGTCGGATCCTCGGCGCCGTACCAGCGATGGCACAGTTCGACGACGGTGCGCGCGGCCTGTAGGAACAACTGCTCGCGATCGGCGTGCGTCGCCAGCATCGAGCCGTTGCCGGGCAGCGCGAGGCCCAGCGCCTCGGTCAGGCAGTTCATCGAGTTGGCGGTGAACATGCCGCTGCACGAGCCGCAGGTCGGACATGCGCTGCGCTCGTAGGCAGCGACGGTCTCGTCGGACGCATTGGGGTCGGCGGCGACGACCATCGCGTCGACCAGATCGAGCCCGTGCTCGGCCAGCTTCGTCTTGCCGGCCTCCATCGGCCCGCCGGACACGAACACCACCGGGATGTTCAGCCGCAGCGCCGCCATCAGCATGCCGGGCGTGATCTTGTCGCAGTTGGAGATGCACACCAGCGCGTCGGCGCAGTGCGCGTTGACCATGTACTCGACCGAGTCAGCGATGATCTCGCGGCTCGGCAGCGAGTACAGCATGCCGTCGTGGCCCATCGCGATGCCGTCGTCGACGGCGATCGTATTGAACTCCTTCGCCACGCCGCCGACGCGCTCGATCTCGCGTGCGACCAGCTGGCCGATGTCCTTCAGATGCACGTGGCCCGGCACGAACTGGGTGAACGAGTTCGCGACCGCGACGATCGGCTTGTGGAAGTCGTCGTCCTGCATGCCGGTCGCGCGCCACAACGCGCGTGCGCCGGCCATGTTGCGACCAAAGGTGGAGGTTCTGGAGCGGTACTCGGGCATCGATGACTCGCAGGTGCGGCGGGCGCGGGGCTGGCGGCGTGTGTTGTGGTTGTACGCGGTCGAACGCGGCGTCGTCGCGCCACGCCGGGTCGATCCCGCTCGCTATCCGGCGATCCGTGCCGGCGTCGCGATGCGTGCGAGCACCGCGGCGGCGGCTTCGCGCGTCGACACCGCAGTGCCATCGGCGGCGAGATCGGCGGTGAATATGCCGGCCTCCAGCGCGTCGTCGACCGCCTGTTCGATGCACGCCGCTTCCTGCGACAGGCCCAGCGAGTAGCGCAGCAGCAGCGCGGCGCTGAGGATGGTGCCGTAGGGATTGGCGATGCCCTTGCCGGCGATGTCGGGCGCCGATCCATGGATCGGCTCGTACATGCCGACGCAGCCTTCGCCCAGCGACGCCGACGGCAACAGGCCGAGCGAGCCGGCCAGCATCGAGGCCTCGTCGGTCAGGATGTCGCCGAACATGTTTTCGGTCACGATGACATCGTAGGCGCGCGGCTTCGACAGCAGATGCATCGCCATCGAATCGACCAGCTGGTGTTCGATCGTGATGTCGGGGAACTCGTCGCGTGCGATGCGGCTGGCGACATCGCGCCATAGCCGCGAGGTCTCGAGCACGTTGGCCTTGTCGACCGAGGTCACGTGCCCGCGGCGGCCGCGCGCGAGCAGGCAAGCGCGGCGCACGACACGTTCGATCTCGCTCACGGTGTAGCGGCACAGGTCGCTCGCGCTGTCGGCGTCGCGCGTCTTGTCGCCGAAGTAGATGCCGCCGGTCAGTTCGCGCACCACCAGCAGGTCCACGCCGGCCAGCAGATGCGGCTTGATCGGCGAGGCGCCCATCGCAGCCGGATGCGGCCTAGTGGGGCGCAGGTTCGCGTACAGGCCCAGCGCCTTTCGGATCGCCAGCAGGCCCTGCTCAGGGCGCACGCTCGCGTTGGGATCGGACCACTTCGGACCGCCGACCGCGCCCAGCAGCACTGCATCGGCATCGCGCGCGGCGGCCAGCGTGTCGTCGGGCAGCGGCTTGCCGGTGGCGTCGATCGCCACGCCGCCGATCAGATGCTCGTGCAGCGAGAATCGGTGGCCGTAGCGCTGCGCGACCGCCTGCAGCACGTCGACCGCGGCCGCGGTCACTTCGGGGCCGATGCCGTCACCGGGCAGAACGACGATGTCAGCGTGCATGGTGCGTGTCCTCGTAAGTCTGGATGTCGGCGCCGCGCGCCAGCAGGAAGCCCATTTCGTCGACGCCTTCGAGCAGGCAGGTACGCGCGAACGCGTCGAGCGGGAAGGCGTGGACGGTGCCGTCGGGCGTGCGCAGTTCGCGCGCGACGATGTCGAACGTCAGCACGTCGTCGGGACGCGTCATCAGATCCTGCACCACGGCCTCGGGCAGCACGACCGGCAGTACGCCGTTCTTCAACGCGTTGTTGCGGAAGATGTCGGCGATCTCGCTGCTGACCACGACCTGCAGGCCGAGATCGCGCAGTGCCCAGGGCGCGTGTTCGCGCGAGGACCCGCAGCCGAAGTTGCGCCCCGCGAGCAGCACCGCGCGTCCGGCGTTGTGCGCCTGGTTGAACGCGAAGTCCGGATTCGCGCTGCCGTCGTCGCGCCAGCGCCAGTCGTTGAACGCGAACCGTCCCAGACCCTTGCGCTCGGTCGTCGACAGGAAGCGCGCGGGAATGATCTGGTCGGTGTCGATATTGCTCTGGCTCAGCACCACGCTGGCCGAGCGCACCGGGAACTCGGGAATGTGCGCGGCGGACATCAGGCCACCTCCCGGCGGTCGTTGAACAGTTCACGTGGATCGGCGACGACGCCACGCACCGCGGCCCACGCCGCCGTGGTCGGCGAGGCCAGCAGCGTGCGTGCGCCAGGGCCCTGGCGGCCTTCGAAATTGCGGTTGCTGGTGCTCACGGCCAGCTGGCCCGGCGCGACCAGATCGCCGTTCATCGCGATGCACATCGAACATCCCGGCTCGCGCCATTCGGCGCCGGCCTCGCGGACGATCACGTCGATACCTTCGGCCTCGGCCTCGCGCTTGACGATCTCCGAACCCGGCACGACCAGCATGCGCACGCCTGCCGAGACGTGGCGGCCACGCAGCACCTCGGCGACCTCGCGCATGTCGCGCAGGCGGCCGTTGGTGCACGAGCCGACGAACACCACGTCGACCGGCATGCCGGCCAGCGACTGTCCGGCGACGACGCGCATGTAGTCCTGTCCCTTCTGTTCGGCTGCATCGGTCGCGGCCGGCACCGGCACGTCGACGCCGATCGCGGTGCCCGGGTGCGTGCCCCAGGTCAGGGTCGGGCGGATGTCGGCGGCATCGATGCGTACTTCAGTGTCGAAACGCGCGCCGTCGTCGGTGCGCAGTTCGCGCCAGCGCGCGACCGCGGCGTCGAACTCGGCGCCCTTGGGGCCACGCGGCGTGCGCGCGATCCAGGCGAACGTGGTGTCGTCCGGTGCCACCATGCCGGCGCGCGCGCCGGCTTCGATCGACATGTTGCACAGGGTCATGCGCTGCTCCATGTCCATCGCCTCGATGGTGGAACCGCGGTACTCGATGACGTGGCCGGTGCCGCCGTTGACGCCGATGACGCCTATCGCGTGCAGGATCACGTCCTTGGCGCCGACGCCGTGTGCGAGCGGGCCGTCGACGGTGATCGACATCGTCTTCGGACGTCGCTGCAGCAGGCACTGCGTCGCCAGCACGTTGCCGACCTCGCTGGTGCCGATGCCGAACGCCAGCGCGCCGAACGCGCCGTGCGTGGAGGTGTGGCTGTCGCCGCAGACGATGGTCATGCCGGGCAGGGTGAAGCCCTGTTCGGGCGCGATGACGTGGACGATGCCGCGCTGGTCGGAGGTCATGTCGAAGAGTTCGATGCCGAACTCCGCGCAATTGCGCGCCAGGGTCTGGACCTGCTTCTCCGATGCTTCGCTGGCATAGGGCAGGCGGCCGTCGGGGCCGGCCGGCAGCGTCGGGGTGGAGTGGTCCATCGTCGCCTTGGTGCGGTCCGGGCGGCGCGGGACGAGTCCACGCGCGCGCAGTTCGGTGAAGGCCTGCGGCGAGGTGACTTCGTGGATCAGGTGCAGGTCGATGTAGAGCACCGCGGGCGCGGCCTCGGACTCGGGGGTCACGATGTGCGCGTCCCACAGTTTGTCGAACAGGGTGCGTGGCTTACTGGAAATCATGGCTGGCTCTTGATTCTGGTAGGAGCGCGCTGGCGCGCGATGGCGCGTTCTGCATGAAGCCTCATCGCGCGCGAGCGCGCTCCTACAGGGAAGACTGGTCGATCAGGCGTGCGCAGCCTGCGGCGCTGGAACGGCGCGCGCGCCACGCAGGATACGGTTGGCGACATCCAGCCACGCCAGCGCGCTGGCCTCGATGATGTCGCGGCTGGTGCCGGTGCCTTCGTGGACGTCCTCGCCGTGACGCACGCTGACGCTGGCTTCGCCGCGCGCATCGCGGCCCATGCCGACGCTGTGGACCTGGTAGCTCTCGAGCGCCAGTTCGACGCCGGTCGCGGTGGCCAGCGCAGCGAACAGCGCATCGACCGGTCCGTCGCCCAGCGCGCTCTCGCTGACCTTGCCGCCCTCGGGGTCGGACAGTTCGACCTGCGCGCTGGCGCGCTGGCCACGATCACTGACGGTCATCGAGGCCAGACGCCAGCCCTGGCCGTCGACGTCGCCGTGCATCAGCGCTTCCAGGTCGTCGTCCTCGACCACGCGCTGGCGCTCGCACAGATCCTTGAACGCGGCGAAGACCTGCTCGAGCTGCGCTTCTTCAAGCGTGTAGCCCAGCGCGCGCAGGCGATGACCCACCGCGGCGCGGCCGCTGTGACGCCCCAGCACCAGCTTCGAATCGGGCCAGCCGACGTCGGAAGGACTCATGATTTCGTAGGTGCCGCGGTGGCGCAGCATGCCGTGCTGGTGGATGCCCGATTCGTGCGCGAACGCGTTCTCGCCGACGATGGCCTTGTTGCGCTGCACGGCCATGCCGGTCAGGCGACGCAGCAGCTGCGAGGTCGGCACCAGGCGGCGCGTGTCGATCTGCGTGTCCAGGTTATAGAACGCGTTGCGGACCTTCAGCGCCATCGCCAGTTCCTCGACCGCGCAGTTGCCGGCGCGCTCGCCGATGCCGTTGATGGTGCACTCGACCTGGCGCGCGCCGCCCTCGATCGCGGCCAGCGAATTGGCGACCGCCAGGCCCAGGTCGTTGTGGCAGTGCGCGCTGAAGATCACGTCGCGCGCGCCGGGAATCGTGTCGATCAGGCGCTGGAACAGGGCGCGGGTTTCCTCGGGCGTCGCGTAGCCCAGCGTGTCCGGCACGTTGATCGTCGTCGCGCCGTTGGCGATCGCGACGGCGATCACCTCGGCCAGGAACTCGTCCTCGGTGCGGGTCGCATCCTCGGCCGAGAATTCGACATCGCCGATCAGCCGGCACGCGTGCGCGACGCTCGTCGCGGTCATGTCCAGCACCTGATGCCGGCTCATGCGCAGCTTGTGCTCGCGGTGCAGCGGACTGGTCGAGATGAAGACGTGCAGGCGCGGATTCTCGGTACCGTCGAGGGCACGCGCCGAGGCTTCGATGTCGGCGGGCAGGCAGCGCGACAGCACCGCCAGCGTCGGCCGGCGGACCTCGCGCGCGATCAGCCGTGCGGCCTCGCGGTCGGATTCGGAGCTGGCCGGAAAGCCGGTCTCGATGATGTCGACGCCCAGTGCGTCCAGCGCGCGCGCCATCACCACCTTCTGCTGCGGGGTCATGCTGCAACCGGGCGACTGTTCGCCGTCGCGCAGGGTGGTGTCGAAAATTCGGATGGTGTCGGAAGCGGTCATGCGGGGAGTTCCTCGGGAATTTCGTGTGGCGTGCGTTCGATGCGGGCGGCGGTCGCGCGTCGAAGTCGCGGTTCGCCGCCTCCGGACGGCGCGGATGCAGCGAGGTCGTTGCGGCGACGTGGCGTCGCCATATGCGCGGCGGGTGCGAAGGCCGCAATGGCCGGCACCTCGGTCGCGGTTTCGCGTAACCGACGGCGCGGTTTGCGCGGCGGGCGCGGGCGTACGTCGGACAGCAACTGCGCCAGCACGCCGGCATCGACGTTGCCGCCCGACACCACGGCCACCTTGCGCTTGCCGGCGACGCGACGGCCGGCGGCCAGTGCCAGCGCGCCGGCGCCTTCGGCGATCACGTGTTCTTCCAGCGCCAGGCGCACCAGCGTCTCGCGCAGCTCGGCTTCGCGCACGATGACCACGTCGTCGAGCAGATCGGCCAGCAACGCGCGCGTCAGCAGGCCGGGATCCTTGACCCGTACGCCGTCGGCCAGCGTCGCGACGGGCGAAAACGGCGCGTGATCGCCGCGCAGCACGCGTGCCATCGCATCCACGCCTTCGACCTGTGCGCCGACGATGCGCACGCCTTGCGATTTCAGCGCCAGTGCGACGCCCGACGCCAGACCACCGCCCCCGATCGGCACGATGACCACGTCCGGCATCAGCACCGACGCGATCTCCAGCCCGACGGTGCCCTGGCCGGCGATCACGTCGACATCGTCGAACGCCGACAGCAGGCGGAATCCGTTCTGCGCGGCCAGTTCGGCGGCGAATGCCTTGGCCTCGTCGTAGGTCTCGCCGTGCAGACGCACGGTCGCGCCCCAGTGGGCGACGCCGGCGACCTTGGTCTCGGGTGCGTTCTTCGGCATCACGGTGATCGCCGGCACGCCCAGCCGGTACGCGGCCCAGGCCATGCCCTGCGCGTGGTTGCCGGCCGAGGCGGTGATCACGGTGCGGTCGTCGCCGCGTTCGCGCGCGGCCATCAACGCGTTCAATGCGCCGCGCACCTTGTAGGAACCGGTGCGCTGCAGGTTCTCGAGCTTGAGCCAGCAGCCGAAGCGTTCGGCGTAATGCATCGGCGTCACGTCGAGATGCCGACGCAGCCGTGCCTGCGCCGCCAGCACATCACTGGCGGTCGCTCGCGGGGCGCGGCCTACGTCGGGCTCGGACATGCTCAGACCGCCGTCAGCCAGCCGCGCGCAGCCTCGGCATCGCCGCGCACGACGCGCGCATACAGCGCGGCCAGTTCGCGGGTCACCGGATTGTCGCCGTAGCTGCGGTCCTCGACGCCGTGCACCGGCGCCACTTCGGCCGCGGTGCCGCAGGCGAAGACCTCGTCGGCGTCGTACAGCTCCTCGACGGTGACGGCGCGCGACTCGGCACCGCTCAGCGTGACCAGCGTGTCGCGGGTGATACCGGGCAGCGCGTCGCGATGCTGGACCGCGGTGACGCGACCGGCCTTGGCGATGAAGACGTTGGCGCCGGTGCATTCGACGACGTAGCCGTCGGCATCGGTGAACAGCGCTTCATCGAAGCCGCGCGACTTGCTCTCGCGCTTGGCCAGGATGGAATTGACGTAGGCCCCGCACAGCTTCAGCGGCGGCAGCGAGTCGGCGGGATTGCGGCGCCACTTGCTGATGCCCAGCCGCGCGCGGGTGCCGCCCAGATGCACCCGGGTCGCGGTGGTCGCGACCATCAGGTGTTCAATGTGGCCTTCGACGTCCAGGCCGAAGCCGCCCTCGCCGAACCACGCCAGCGGGCGGATGTAGGCATCGCGGTGGCGGTTCGCGCGCAGCGTCGCGAGCACCGCGTCGGTGGCCTGCGCAGGATCGAAGTGCATGCCCAGCAGCGCCGCGCCTTCGCGCATGCGCGCCATGTGTTCGGGCAGACGGAACACTGCGGCGCCGTCTGCGGTCGCGTAGCTGCGGATGCCTTCGAACACGCCGCTGCCATAGTGCATCGCATGCGTGGTCAGGCCGGCCTGCAGCGCATCGATATCGCACAGCGCGCCGTCGAACCAGGCTTGGGGCTTGGGGGCGGACGCTGCGTCAGAGATGGACGTGACTGTGGCGGTCATGGGGTTTCAGCTTGAGGGAGAACAGTTCCGTCATTCCCGCGGAGGCGGGAATCCAAGGACGTTCCCGGGAAAGTCAAAGTCCATGGATTCCCGCCTTCGCGGGAATGACGAACAAAAGCGCACGCGCGAGTTTCGTTCTTCATGCACACGGCGAGACCTCCACCGACAGGCAGTCGTAGAGCTTGGCCAGCTGGCCCTGCAGTGCGATCGCGGCGCGGTCGCCCTCGACGGTCATGCGCAGGTTCCAGCGGTCGCTGTCCCCGTGCGCGTCGCCCTCGAACGACACCGGGCGGAAGCCGCGGCGTTCGGTCGTGCCCAGCACGCGCACCAGCGCGCCTTCGGCGCGGCGCAGGGTCATCTCAAACTGGTAACGCATGGCTCGATTCCTTGGCGGACGTGGCGGCAACGGGTTCGGCGGCGGGTGCGACGGACGCGCCGACATCGAGCGAGGCGACCTCGTCGGCGTCGAGCATCTGCGCGTTGTTGTGGTTGGGCGGCACCAGCGGCCAGACGTTGGCGGCGGTGTCGATGGCGACGTGCAGCAGCGCCGGGCCGTCGGCGGCCAGCAGCGCGGCCAGCGCGGATTCGACATCCGCGGCCTTGTCGACCGACAGCGCCTGGATGCCGAACGCGCGCGCGACTTGCGCGAAATCCGGGTTGTCGGACAGGTCGATCTCGGAATAGCGGCGTTCGAAGAACAGTTCCTGCCACTGGCGCACCATGCCCAGCGCCGAGTTGTCGAGCAGGATGATCTTCACCGGCACGCGGTAGCGCTTGAGCGTCGCCAGCTCCTGCACGTTCATCATGAAGGAACCGTCCCCGCTGACGCAGACCACGCGCCGCGACGGGTCTTCCATCTGCGCGCCGATCGCGGCCGGCAGGCCGAAGCCCATCGCACCCAGCGCGCCGCTGGTCAGGTGCTTGCGTGGATGGTCGAAGCGCCAGTGCTGCGCGACCCACATCTGGTGCTGGCCGACATCGCAGGCGACGGTCGCATCGGGCGCCAGTTCGCTCATGCGCTTCAGCAGCGCCGGGGCGAAGACCTTGTCGCCGGGCGCGTCGTAGCGCGCGGCGAACTTGTCGCGGCGCTGCGCGCACAGTTCGCGCCATGCGTTGCGCGCGGCCGCGTGGCGGCCCTGCATCTGCGCCGCGCACGGCGCAGCCAGACGCGACAGGCTGGCCGCGACATCGCCGCACACCGACACGTCGGTCGCGCGCAGCTTGCCGATTTCGCAGCCGTCGCCGTCCAGATGCACGATGCGCGCCAGCGGCGCGAACTCGGCCAGTTTGCCGGTCGCGCGATCGTCGAAGCGCGCGCCGACGACGATCAGCAGATCCGATTCCTGTACCGCCAGATTCGCCGCGCGTGTGCCGTGCATGCCCAGCATGCCCAGATTCGCCGGATGCGCCGGCGGCAGCGCGCCCAGCGCGCGCAGCGTCAGCACGGTCGGGATCTGCGTGAGATCCGCGAACTCGCGGAACGCATCCAGCGCATCGCCCAGCACGATGCCGCCGCCGCCGTAGACCACCGGGCGCTCGGCCTGCGAGATCAGCGCAGCCGCTTCGTGCAGCGCGTGGTCGGCGCAGGCCGGCATGGTGTCCGCCTGCGACGGCACATGTGCACCCAGATGGGATGCATCACCGATCTGCACGTCCTTGGGCAGGTCGATCAGCACCGGGCCGGGCCGGCCGGAACGCGCGATGCGGAACGCTTCGGCGACGACATTGGGCAGTTCGTCGACATGGCGCAGCAGGAAGCTGTGCTTGACGATCGGCAGGGTCATGCCGAACACGTCCAGTTCCTGGAACGCGTCGGTGCCCATCAGCGGCGTCGCCACCTGGCCGGTGATGACGACCATCGGCACCGAGTCCAGCATCGCGTCGGCGATGCCGGTGACGAGGTTCGAGGCGCCCGGGCCGGACGTCGCCACGCAGACACCGACGCGGCCGCTGGCCCGCGCGAACCCGTTCGCGGCGAACGCCGCGCCCTGTTCGTGGCGGACCAGCACGTGCTTCAACGCCGCGCCGTGCAGCGCGTCGTAGAACGGCATGATCGCGCCGCCCGGATAACCGAAGATCGTGTCGACCCCCTCGGCCTCCAGCGCCTGCACCAGCCAGCGGGCGCCGTTCATCAGGCGGCCTCGCTCTGCGGTTGTGCCGGCGCGCCGGCCTGCTCGCCCAGCCAGGTCATCTTGGCGCGCAGCTGCTTGCCGACCTGCTCGATCGGATGGTCCTTGTCGGCCTGCTGGAACTTCCTGTAGTTCGGCAGGCCGGCGTCGTACTCGGCCTGCCAGTTGCGGGTGAAGGTGCCGTTCTGGATGTCGGTCAACACGTCCTTCATGCGTGCCTTGACGCTGGCATCGATGACCCGCGGGCCGCTGACGAAGTCGCCGTACTGCGCGGTTTCGGAGATGAACTCCAGCATCCGGGTGATGCCGCCTTCGTAGAACAGGTCGACGATCAGCTTCAGCTCGTGCAGCACTTCGTAGTACGCGATCTCGGGCTGGTAACCGGCTTCGACCAGCGTCTCGAACCCCGCCTGCACCAGCGACGACGCGCCGCCGCACAGCACGGCCTGCTCGCCGAACAGGTCGGTTTCGGTTTCTTCCTTGAACGTGGTCCTGATGATGTTGGCGCGCGCACCGCCCAGGCCTGCTGCATAGGTCAGCGCCAGCTGCTCGGCCTGGCCGGTGGGGTCCTGATGCACGGCGTAGATGCACGGCACGCCACGGCCGATCTCGTACTCGCGACGCACCAGCGCGCCCGGACCCTTGGGCGCGACCAGCACGACGTCCAGATCCGCGCGCGGCGCGATCATGTCGAAATGCACGTTGAGGCCGTGCGCGAACAGCAGGCAGGCGCCCTGTTTCATGTGCGGCGCCAGCACGTCGGCGTAGAGCTGCTTCTGCACCATGTCGGGTGTCAGCACGGCGACCAGGTCGGCATCGGCCACCGCGTCGGCAGGCGTTCTGACGGTGAAGCCGTCGGCCTTCGCCTTTTGCTCGGTCGGGCCGCCGGGGCGCAGGCCGACGACGACGTCGAAGCCGGAGTCGCGCAGGTTCAGCGCGTGCGCGCGGCCCTGGCTGCCGTAGCCGACGATGGCGATGGAGGGATTGGCATTGCTCATGGGTGGTGGTGTCCGATCTGCGGGTGGAAAGGGAAGGGCGGGCGGGTCACGCGGCGATGCGTGAGGCCCGGATGTGGAAACGGCCGGCGGTCGAGGGCGTCGCCCCGTCCCGACCGGCCGTTCGATGCACCGCGTGCGCGGTGGAGGAGGCGGTGTGGCCGCATGCATCCGGACACGCGGGCGAACCACTCGCTGCGCCTTGCGGCGTGGCGTGTCGTGTCGTGCGGACGTTGGCGGGATGGCTGTGCATGGCGGACTGGTAGGCGTGCGGTGGTGTGGGAGGTTTTGCGAGAGGCCAAACAAAAACCCCGCGCCTCTCGGCGCGGGGTTCAGGTTCTTTCGACCTTGGGTTTCGTCTTTGCTACACGAACCCCATCCCCGCGCCATTCCGGACGGTAATAAGGAGTACGAGAAGGAGAAGGGCCGAAATGAGCGCTACAGGCAGATGCGAACCGCCCGCCTGGAGGCGTGCGGCGATTGCGGTCTGCGAAGGGTTGTTGCGCTGCGTCATGCGGTCGAGAAAAACACGCCCGCAATGCGCGTGTCAACAGTTACTTCGACAACGGTTTTCCCGGCTTGCGCCCGCGATGCCGCTGGCGCAACAGCTTCAGCGCGGCCGCTTCCCACTGTCGCGCGCCGCGTGCATCCCCTGCCACCCGCTGCAGGCTTCCATCGCGCCAGGCTTCGTAGAGGACGGGATCGATGTAGGCCTTTCGACACACCGCGATCGTGTTGCCGAGCGCATCGGCGACATCGGCGATGACGATCTTTTCCTGCGTCGCCAATGCGCGTTCGCTCGGTGCATCGTCCTGCCGGCCTTCGGGCAACGGCATCGCCGCGAAGCGTCGGAACGCCATCAGCGTGCCGCCCCAGGTACGGAAATCCTTGGCGGTGAACGGGCCGCCCATCGCCTCGCGCAGATAGTCGTTGACCATGCCCGAATCGACGCCGCGCCGTTCACCGTCGTCATCGACGTACTGGAACAACGCCTGGCCCGGCAGCTGCTGCACCTTGCGCACCAGCGTGGACAGCTTCGCGTCGTCGAGTTCGATCTCCTGTTCCTGTCCGCTCTTGCCGCGGAATTTCAGCCGCGCGCGTCCGCGGATCAGTTCGAAATGGCGGTTGCGCAACGTCGTCAGTCCGAAGGAACCGTTGCTGCGCGTGTAGCTGTCGTTGCCGACGCGTACGAAGGTCTGCGCCATCAACGAGACGACGATCGCCAGCACCTTGTCGCGTTGCAGGCCGGGCAGTTTCAGGTCGCGCCGCAATGCACGGCGCAGACGCGGCAGCGCGGTCGCGAACGCGACGATGCGATCGAACTTGCCGTGGCCGCGCACCTCGCTCCAGTCGGGATGGTAGCGGTACTGCTTGCGTCCGCGCGCATCGCGCCCGGTCGCCTGCAGGTGGCCGTTGTCGAGCGCGCAGATCCACACGTCGCGATACGCCGGTGGGATCGCGAGCATGCGCACGCGTTCGAGTGTCGCGCGATCGCGCACCACGTTCCCGTCGGCATCGCGATAGCTGAAGCCCTTGCCGGCGCGGCGTCGGCTCAGGCCTGGCGACGCGTCGCTGACCCAGCGCAGCCCTGCCAGGCGCGCGGCGCGCACGTTGTCGTCGTCGATCGCGGAACCACGTTTCGGCTTCATGATCGGCTGATAACAAGCGTTGGATCAGGACATCGTGAACAGGCATGGCTTCACTCCGTGGGCACAGCGCGATTTGCACACTCGGCCCACACCATTGCCTGAGGAACACCGCCATGAAGACGATGCACAAGACCCTGATGGGCGCCGCGATCGCCGGCACGATGCTGATCGCCGGCACCGCCGTCGCGCAGGAAACGCAGGAACGCGCCGACCGCACCGTCGCCGCGCAGTCCGATTCCGACCAGCCGGTGTCCGATACCTGGATCACGACCAAGGTCAAGGCCGATCTGCTCGCATCCAGCGATGTGTCGGGCCTCGACATCAGTGTCGAGACCACCAACGGCACCGTGAGCCTGTCGGGCGATGTGGAGTCGCAGGCGCAGATCGATCGCGCCAAGGCGATCGCCAGCGAGATCGAAGGCGTGACGCGCGTCGACAGCAGCCAGCTGAAGGTCGGCCCGGCGAACTGACGCCAGCCCGCAGCATGTTGCATGAAGGCCTCCCGCTCGCGCGGGCGGCCTTTTTTCATGGCCTGGCGTCAGGAGGCCGGAAGTTCAGCAGCACCCGATCAAGCGCATCGCGGTCATCGGCCAGCGGCGTACCCGTCGCGGGTCGCGACAGGCACTGTGCGAGCGCTTCCGGCAACGCGACCGCATGGCCTACCAGTGGTTCGACGATGGTGTCGAACTTCGCCGGATGCGCGGTCGCGACGACGGCCCAGTCGCCGGTGTCGCCATCGGCCCGCAGCGTCTCCAGCAGATGCAGGCCGGTGGCCGTATGCGGACAGGGCACGATGCCGTGTCGCGCGGGCGCGTCGCGGATCGTCGTGCGGATGGTCGCGTCGTCGACCGAACGCGCGACGAAAGCGGCGCGCAGCGCGTCGTCGTCGGCATGCCAGTGGCGCAAACGCTCGAAGTTGCTCGGCGCGCCGACATCCATCGCATTGGCCAGGGTCGCGCGCGTGGGCTGCGCCGTGTAGGCGGCACCGTCGAAGTAACGCGGCAGCGTGTCGTTCGCATTGCAGGCCAGGCGAATCTCACCCAGCGGCGCGCCCATCGCGCGCGCCACGAACGCGGCGCAGGCATTGCCGAGATTGCCGGTCGGCACGATGACATTGAGCACATGGCCGGTGTCGGCGTGGTGGTGCGCAGCCGCGTGCGCGTAGTACGCGGCCTGCGGCAACAGGCGCCCGAGACTGATGCTGTTCGCGGTGCCCAGCGCGAGGCGCGCGCGCAGGGCCGGATCCGCCAGCGCCTGCTTCGCCAGCCGCTGGCAGTCGTCGAAGCTGCCGTCGACGCGGAACGCGTGCACGTTGTCGCCCCAGCATTCCAGGCCATGCGCCTGCCGGGGCGAGACGCGGCCCTGCGGGTACAGGATCACGACGGAAAACCCCGGCCGACGATGGAACGCGGACGCGACTGCCGCGCCGGTGTCGCCGGACGTCGCGACGAGGATCGTCGTGTCCGGGGCCGCCGGATCGCGCAATGCGCCGAGCGCGCCAGCGAGGAAGCGGGCCGCGTAATCCTTGAACGCCGCGGTCGGGCCATGGAACAGCTCGAGCAGATGGTCGCCCTGGCCTGCGAGCGCACGCAGCGGCGCTTCGAACGAGAAGGCGGCCTCGCACAGCTCGGCGAGCTGCGATTCGATGCGCGAACCTGCGAACCATGGCGCGAGCGTCGCGACTGCGGTGTCGGCGAGCGAAGCGCGCGGGGTGACGAGATCGATCGACGGGATCGCCTCGGGTACATACAGCCCACCATCCGGCGCGAGACCGGCGACGAGCGCATCGTCGATGCCGACCGCAGCTGCGGTGCCGCGGGTGCTGACGAACTTCATGCGGCGTCTCCGTCCAGCAGGTCGGCGCGTGGGCCGGCAACCGGCGAGACATGTGCCTGCGCATCGATGCCGGCATCGGCGAAGCCTGCGCGCATCGCAGGTGCAGCCCGTTCGGCGGCCTCGCGCGAATCGAACCACGCGAACACGCTGGGCCCGCCGCCGGAAATGCTCGCGCCGAGCGCGCCGTGTGCCAGTGCCGCCGCCTTGACCGCAGCGAAGCCGGGAATCAGCGGCGCGCGCCGCGGCTCCACCAGCACGTCGTGCAGGCCGGCACGGATCAGGTCGCGATCGCCGCGCTGCAGGCCGGTCAGGAACAGCGCGAGATGGGTGCTGTGCGTCACCACGTCGTGCAGCGGGTAAGGATCCGCCAGCACGGCGCGCGAGCGGCGCGTCTCCAGCACCTGGTCCGGATGCACGACGACCGCATGCAGCCAGCCGGGCACGTCGAGCGCGATCAGTCGATCGGAGGTCGACAGGGTCACGCCACCCAGCAGCATCGGCGCGACGTTGTCACCATGGCGCGCACCCGACGCCACCGATTCGCCGTCGAGCGCGAACGGATACAGCGCCTCGCGCGACAGCGGCGCATCGAGCAGCGCGTTCGCCGCGACCAGCGCGGCGACGCAGGACGCCGCCGAGCCGCCGAGGCCCGAACCGAGTGGGATGCCTTTTTCCAGCGTCAGCGCGAAGCCGAAGGGCAGCGACAGTGCGGCGCGCAACGATTGCAACGCACGGCCGGCGGTGTTGTCGGCCGCTGCCAACGGCAGGCGGTCGGCGCCTTCGGCCGCGCCGCCGATCGCGTCGATGCGCACTTCCGGCGTATCGAGACGGCGGACGCGGGCGATGTCGCGCGGGCCCTCGATGACATGGCCGAGCACGTCGAACCCGACGCCGATGTTGCCGACGCTCGCAGGCGCGAATGCGCGTGCGGATGCAGGTCTGTTCGTCATGCGTGGCGCCAGCCGGTGCGCGCGCCGAGCGCATGCGCGATCGCGAGCACGTCGCCGAATACACCCGCGGCGGTGACCTGCGGGCCGGCGCCCGGGCCCTGCACGACCAGCGGATTCTCGGCGTAGCGGGCGGTGGTGAACTGGACGAGGTTGTCGGTCAGGCGCGTATGCATGCACGCATGATCGGCGGGAAGTGCGCGCACGCCAACACTGGCGTCGCCATCGGCATCGAGCCGGGCGACGTGGCGCAGGCCGTAGCCCTCGGCGCGCGCGGCGTCCAGGCGGGCCTGCATCGGCGCGTCGAGTTCGGACAGCCGTTCTAGAAAGACATCGAGCGGCACCTCGCGCAGCGCCTCCGGCACCAGGCTTTCCACGTCGACATCGGTGAGCGACAGCGGCCGACCGGCCTCGCGCGCGAGGATCACCAGCTTGCGGGCGACATCGAGACCGGACAGGTCGTCGCGCGGATCGGGCTCGGTGTAGCCGAGTGCGCGTGCCTCGCGGACCAGCTCGGAGAACGGTCGGCTGCCGTCGAAACTGTTGAACAGCCACGCCAGCGTGCCCGACAGCATGCCGTCGATCGCGTGCAGGGTGTCGCCGGTATCGAGCAGGTTGCGCAGGGTCACGATGATCGGCAGGCCGGCGCCGACCGTCGCCTCGTACAGGAAGCGGCTGTGGCCGATGCCGCGCGCCTCGGCGATCCGCGCGTAGCGCTGCCAGTCGCCGCTGCCGGCGTGCTTGTTCGGCGTGACGACATGGATGCCGGCGGCGAGCCAGTCTTCGTACTTCGCCGCGACCGCTTCACTGGCGCTGCAGTCGACGATCATCGCGTGCGGCAGGTGGTCGGCGCGAACGTGCGCGGCGAAGACATCGAGATCGCAGGCGTCGGCGTGATCGTCGAGCAGCGCGGCGGCCGCGTCCGGATCGAGCGCGGCCTCGCTCAGATGCATGCGCCGGCTGCTGGCGATCGCACGCAACCGCAGGTCGACGCCGGCGCGCGCGCGCAGCGCCGGAATCACCTCGGCCAGTTGCGCCAGCAGCGCGCGGCCGACGTTGCCGGGTCCGATCACGCCGACCGACACCGTCTGCGGCGACAGCCAGAACGCGGCATGCGCGGCGCGCAGGGCGCGGGTGGCGTCGTCCTGCGCGATCGCGACCGAGATGTTGCGTTCGCTCGCGCCCTGGGCGATCGCGCGGATGTTGACGCGGGCTTGCGCCAGCCCATCGAACAGCCGCGCCGCGACCCCGTGGCTGCCGACCATGCCGTCGCCGACCGCCGCCAGCACGCACAGATCCGTCGTCACCGCGACGCCCTGCGCCTGGCCCTCGGCGATCGCGTCGGCGAACGCCGCATTGATCGCGTCATGGCCGCGCGTCGCCTGCTCGGCGCGCACCACGCAGCAGATCGAATGCTCGGACGAGCCCTGCGAGATCATCGTCACCGACACGCCCGCGCCGTGCAGCGCGGCGAACATGCGCTCGGCCATGCCGGGCACACCGACCAGGCCGTTGCCGACGAGTTCGAGCACGGCGACATCGCGCACCAGGCTCAGGCCCTTGACCGGCGACGCGGCCGGCGCGGCCTCCGGCGCGATCAGCGTGCCGGGCGCGGCCGGGTTGCGGCTGTTGCGGATGCGCACCGGCGTGCCGCGCGCCTGCACCGGCGCCAGCGTCTGCGGGTGCAGCACCTTGGCGCCGAAGTAGGCCAGTTCGCAGGCCTCGGCGTACGACATCGCGTCGAGGCAGACGGCATCTGGGACCAAGCGCGGATCGGCGGACAGCACGCCGTCGACATCGGTCCAGATGGTCAAAGCGTCGGCATCGAACAGGTTGGCGAAGATCGCCGCCGAATAGTCGCTGCCGTTGCGGCCGAGCGTGGTGTCGCGGCCTTCGGCATCACGCGCGACGAAGCCGGTGATGACGACGTCGCGTGCGGCATTCGCCAGCCGCCACTGCGCGAGCTTCGCGCGGCTCGCGTCCCAGTCGACGACCGCGCCCATCTCGCCGGACTGCACGACGAGCACGTCGCGCGCATCGAGCCGCAGCCAGCCGTCGCCGAGCGCGGCCTGCACCAGTCGCGACGACAGCAGCTCGCCGCAGCCGTGGACGCGCGCGGCCAGTTGCACCGCATCGTCGTCGCGGTTCGCCAGTGCCTGCAGATCGGTCGCGAGCTGCACGAATTCGGCGTCGATCGCGGCGTGCAACGCACCGGCCGGTGCAGTCTCGAACGCGGCCGCCGTATCGAGATGGCGCTGGCGCAACGCCGCCCAGCCCGGTTTCCAGTCTTCGCCGGCGAGTGCCGCATCGGCGAGCGCGACCAGCGCATTGGTCGTGCCGTGCATCGCCGAGACCACCACCGGACGCAGTCGCGCGTCGTCGCCGATCAGGCCGGCGAGCGCGCCGATGCAGGCAGCGTCGGCGAGGCTGCTGCCGCCGAACTTGTGGACATGGCAGGCGCGCGCCGGGATCTGCGGCGGGGCGGCGACGTGGGGCACTTCGGACAGAACGGCGGACGACATCTGTGGAGCTCCGGTTGGGCTCCGCGTCTTCGCTCGGGCGGGACCTCGCGGGTCCGCATCCCGGGCGGGATGCGGAGCGGCGGGTCAGATCAACTGGCGGCGCGCGTCCACATCCCGGGGCCGGTGGTACCGGTGCCGGTCGTGGTGGTCGTGCTGATGCGGATCGCGGCCGGCGCACGCGTCGACACACCGGCAAGACCGGCGGTGTGGCTGCGCTGCGAATGCGTTGTGCGATGCATCATGACCGCAGCACATCACGCCGGTTCGCGGGTTGTCAACAGTTGGTGTCGAAACCGTCGTCGGTTTGCCCGTGCTTCCGATGGCCGGGAATCGCTGTTCGCATGATCCACACGAACATGGCGCCATTCGATGGTCGCGAACATTCGTAAACAGAAGAGCCCCGCCTTGGGCGGGGCTCCCCGGTGCAGCACGAACAATTTAATCAGAACGAGTAGCGCACACCCAGATACGCGCGACGCGGTTCGACCCAGTTGTTGGCCTGGCCGAAGGCGTAGTCGGCGCTACCCCCGAGGTCGGTCTGCACGGTCGTGGCTTTCTGCTGGTCGAGCACGTTGAAGATGTCGAGGAAGAACTCCAGTTCGCCCACCGGCAGCGCCTTCGTGTATTTGGCGCGGACATCGAAGGTGTAATAGGACGGACCTGTGGATTCGCCGGTAAAGCCCGGCGACAGCCACGTGCTGGTGGTTCCGCCGTATTCGTAGGCGGGATCGCGCGGTCCCGCGACATAGCCGTACAGGTAACTGTTCGGCGTGTAGATCAGGCCGCTGTTCCAGTTGAACACGGCGGCCAGTTCCAGGCCGAAACCGAACTCGTACGAACCGAACGCCTTGAACAGGTGTTCGATGTTGCCGGGCAGCTTGCCGTAGGCATTGGGCGCACGCGGATCCAGATAGATGAAGTCGCCCTGGACGCCGGCGTTGCCGTCCGACAGCGTATTGCCCTCGGCGTCGTTGTAGGTGTACGACACCAGGCCCTGCCAGTTGTTGCTCTTGAACTTCTGCAGCGCGATCTCGTAGCCCATGTACTTGCGCTTGCCGCCAGCCAGGGTGCCCAGGACGTAGTTGATCTCGTGATTGCCGACCGCCGCAATCTGTTCGGGGCTCAGTCCGAAATACGAGTACGGCAGATACAGCGGGCCGCCGGGAACTGCCTGGCCATCCGCTCCGACGCCGTTCGGGTCCGAGTAGACCGCCAGGTCGTAGTCCTCGAGGATGTCACGGGTATCGCGCTTGGTGGCGGTGAGCGACAGGCTCCAGTCGGTGCCGAAGGTGGTGGAATAGCCGATCAGGAACTCGTCGGTGTACGGCGTCTTGGTGCTCGGCGCGAACACCGCGTCGATCACCTGGGCGCCGCCGCGGGTCCGGTAGGTCACCCAGTTGCCGTCGATGTTGATCTGCTCTTCGTTGACCGCACCGGACAGGCTGCCGGCGAAGCCGGTCATGTCGTTGCGGACCGGATCGTAATAGCGACCGGCATAGCCCCAGACCTTGCTGCGGCCGTCGCCGAACAGGTCGTACACCACGCTCAGGCGTGGCGCGACCTCCCAGTCGAAGGTGAACAGCTCCTCGCCTGTGGAGGCGATATGTTTCCACTGCTCCGCGCGCAGACCGGCATTGACCGTGAGCTGGTCGAGGGTCCAGGTGTCCTGCAGGAAGACGGACCTGCCTTTGCTCTTGACGTTGTTCGGTCCGTCCTGGACCCGCAGCGAACGGTAGGTGTTCACCTGGCTGCCCGGATTGCCGGCAGTGTTGGAGAACGTGATGGCGCCGATCTCGGCATTGGACAGGACGCCGTCGCCGTTCGTGTCCAGCGACGCATAGATGGCAGCCCGGCTCGCGCTGGCGTCGATGCCCGCGATGATGCGCGGCACGTCATCGGCGCTGAAGATGGAACTCGTGTAGGCGCCGGGCGCGGTGATCTGGTTGAAGTTGGCGCCGGCGTAACGCGAGGACAACGAGTTGTAGGTCGCACCGCCAGCCACCTGCGAATTGACGATGCTGTCGTTTTCGGTCGACGTCGCACCGGCCTTGAAGGTGTGGCTGCCCCAGTTGGAATCCAGGTACCACTCCAGATTCAGGCCGAACTCGTCGCGGTTGCGCCAGCGCTCGGTGTTGGTGCCCGCACCACCGATGTTCGCCTCCTCGTAGGCGTACTGGGCGCCGGCGGCGAAGACGACGTTGTTGCGGATCGACTGGTCCGCGGCCAGCGTGGTGAGCTCGGCCTCGTGCCTGTAGCCGTAGGCATTGAGCAGCACGTTGCCCCAGTCGCGGCTGTAGTCCAGCTTGTAGTTGTCGCCGCCCTGCTTCTGCGAATTGTCGCGGTAGTTGCGCACCGAGGCGGTGCTGGTGCCGCTGATCTCGACCGGATCGCTGAAGTAGGTCGCCGTGAGGCGGTCGTTGTCCGTGACCTGCCACGTGGCCTTGAAGAAGGCGTACTCGTCATCCCGCTCGACCGTGCGCTGCAGTTCGCCGGTCGCCGGGTTGAGCACGTCGTCTTCGCGGTTCTTCTTCTGGTAGGAGGCGAAGAACCACAGCGTGTCCTCGATCACCGGGCCACCGAGCGTGAAGGCGGTGTCGTAGGTGCTGAAACCGGCCGAGGTACGGTGATCGTTGTCGGCCACCAGGCTGTCGTTCTGCAGGTAGTAGTTGAGCGAACCGTGCCACTGGTTGCTGCCGGACTTGGTCACGACCCTGGAGATCAGTCCCGATCCGCCCTCATACTCGGCCGGGACGCCGCCGGTGATGACCTGCTGCTCCTGGATGATTTCCGAGTTGAAGTTGGCGCCGAAGGTGCCGGTGACCGGGTCGGTCACGTTGACGCCGTCGAGGATGTAGATGTTGTCGGTGGAGGCGCTGGTCGTGCCGGTGACCGAGGAGTTGATGCCGGATTTGGACGAGGGGTTGCGACCCGGCTTCACGCCCGGGACCAGTTGCAGATAGCTCTGGTAGTCGCGGCCGGTCGGCAGCGATTCCACGATGTCCAGCGTCAGGGTGCTGCCGACGGTCGCCGACGTGGTGTCGATCGCAGCAAGCGAGGCACCGGTGACGACGATGGCGTCGAGGGTCGTCGCGCTCGACGGCGATCCGAGCGTGTAGCCCACGCTGAGATCCTGGCCGCTGACCACGGCGACATTGGCGGCGCTGAAGTCGCTGTAGCCCGGCGCCGCCACCTCGACGGTGTAGTTCGTCGCCGGATCCAGACCGATCAGGCGGGCACGGCCGCTTGCGTCGGTCACTGCGGTCTTCGAAACCAGGCTGCTCGGTGAACTGACGTTGATCGTGGCTCCGGCCACCGGCCGACCGTCGGCGCCGTTGACGGTGATGCGAAGGCCGCCCGTATTGGCCATCGCCGCACTCGCGAAGCACATGCCCAGCGCGACACCGAGCGCGGTGCGCCGGACTTTTCCCGAAAATCTCATCGAGCATCCCCTTTCTTTAGTTTTGTGATAGATAGGCTGCGCCGGGCCCGGTCCCCTCCCCTGACGGATCCGAATGCGGGTCGACGTTATCAGTTGAACGAATGCTTAACGGCGTGCTTTTTGGGATGCTGCTTGCAGGCTTTTGGCACGATGGGCGCATGACGGCCGGAGCGCTCCAGCCAAGGCAGGGTTTCCAATGGCATCAATGGACAGCTTCATGTCTAATGGCTTTCGAAGCGGGGGTACCGGCATTGCCGGTTGAGACAGTCCCTTCGAACCTGATCCGGTTGATACCGGCGTAGGGAAGCTTCGCAGGCCCCGCCGCAGGACCGTCCTCCGCACGTGCAGTGCGGCTGTCGCCGCGTCGGGCCCGGCGCCGCCGCTTCGTCCCGTTCCCAGCGAACACGCCACAGGACGAATGCCATGAATGCCGTGCCTTCCACGCTGCTGCAGCAGACCGAACAGCTGTCCGAGTCGGTGACGCGCCCGATCCCGGGATCGCGCAAGATCCACGTCGAAGGCTCGCGCCCGGACCTGCGGGTGGCGATGCGCGAGATCGCGCAGACCCGCACGCCGACGCTGTTCGGCGGCGAGGAGAACCCGCCGGTCACGGTCTACGATCCGTCGGGCCCGTACACCGATCCGGATGTCGCCATCGACCTCGCCGCCGGCCTCGCGCCGCTGCGCGCGCGCTGGATCGAGGAGCGCGGCGACACCGAACTGCTTCCGCAGCTGAGCTCGGCCTTCGGCCGCTGCCGGGAGCACGATCCGAAGCTCGCCGGCGTGCGCTTCCCGTCGCGCACGCTGCCGCGCGTCGCGAAGGCCGGCGCGAACGTGACCCAGATGTACTACGCGCGCCGCGGCATCGTCACGCCGGAGATGGAATACGTCGCGATCCGCGAGAACCAGCGCCTCGAACTGGTGCGCGACGCGATGCTGCGCAGCCAGCATCCGGGCGAGGCCTTCGGCGCCAGCATCCAGCAGGTCATCACCCCGGAATTCGTGCGCGACGAGATCGCGCGTGGCCGCGCGATCCTGCCCAACAACATCAACCATCCCGAAAGCGAGCCGATGATCATCGGCCGCAATTTCCTGACCAAGATCAACGCCAACATCGGCAACAGCGCGGTGTCGTCGGGCATCGCCGAGGAAGTGGAGAAGCTGGTCTGGTCGATCCGCTGGGGCGGCGACACGGTCATGGACCTGTCCACCGGCAAGCACATCCACGAGACCCGCGAGAGGATCATCCGCAATTCGCCGGTGCCGATCGGCACGGTGCCGATCTACC
>Ga0160439_1000141_pt1 | contig 55820 bp, 54 predicted proteins | sample HID1975M_E0MG_FD_108201 | JGI IMG/M metagenome (GOLD analysis project Ga0160439, IMG submission 108201) | Enriched soil microbial communities from UW Madison campus, WI, USA - HID1975M_E0 MG | ecosystem: Environmental > Terrestrial > Soil > Unclassified | place: USA: Madison, Wisconsin...
CTCCTTCTGGATCGCCTTCATCTGCTCGTTGAGGTAGTACTCGCGCTGCGACTTCTCCATCTGCGACTTCACGCGGCCGCGGATGCGCTTCTCCATCTGCTGCACGTCGATCTCGCCGTCGACCAGGCCCACCAGCAGCTCCAGCCGCTCGGCGGTGTCGACGGTTTCCAGCAGGCGCTGTTTCTCGCCCAGGCGCACGCCCAGGTGCGCCGAGACGATGTCGGCCAGGCGCCCGGGCTCGTCGATGCCCGACAGCGTCTGCATCAGCTCCGGCGGCAGCTTGCGGTTGGTCTTGACGTACTGTTCGAACAGCGACACCAGAGAGCGCGCGATCGCTTCCACTTCGCGCGGCTCGCGGCCGTCGACCGGATCGACGACGTGGCCGACGCCGGCCAGCGTGCCGTCGACCTCGCGCACCTGCGACACGGTCACCCGCGACACGCCCTCGACCAGCACCTTGATCGTGCCGTCGGGCAGCTTCAACAGCTGCAGCACCTGCGCCAGAGTGCCGATCTCGTACAGGTCGGCGCCTTCCGGATCGTCGGTCTCGGCGGATTTCTGCGCCACCAGCAGGATGCGCTTGTCGCCTTCCATCGCGATGTCCAGCGCACGGATCGACTTGTCCCGACCGACGAACAGCGGGATCACCATGTGCGGGAACACCACCACGTCGCGCAGCGGCAGGACGGGCAACTGGAGCGATTCGCTAGCGGGTCGATCGGTCATTGCAGGTTCCATGGAGAACGGTTGGACGGCGCCGGCGCGGAGGCCGCCCGCAGGATTCCGTTATGGGGCCCGGCGCGCGGCGATGCAAGCGGTCCGGACGAACGCAGCGTTCCGGGCCGCGGACGGTGGTTCCTGGCGCGATAGGGCGGCGGATGCGTCATTCCCGCGAAGGCGGGAAGCGCCCCGCAACAGCCGAATAGCTGGTCATCCAGCCTCTCTGCGCGCGCGAGGATGAAAGACGCTGGGTCCCCGCCTTCGCGGGGATGACGGCATTATCGCTGCCGGCGACGGCAATGCCGGCGTCACTGTTCCATCCAGGACGCCGGACGAGGCTACTCGGCCGAAGCGACCTTCGGTGCGGCCGGCGGGGTCTGGTAAATCAGGTAGGGATCGGACTTGTGCTCGATCACCGACTCGTCCACGACCACCTTGCTGACGTTCTCCAGCGACGGCAGCTCGTACATCGTGTCGAGCAGCACCGACTCGACGATCGTGCGCAGTCCGCGCGCGCCGGTCTTGCGCTTGATCGCCTTGCGCGCGATCGCCGCGAGCGCGTCCGGGCGGAACTCCAGCTCCACGCCCTCCATGTCGAACAGCTTGCGGAACTGCTTGCTGATCGCGTTGCGCGGCTCGGTGAGGATCTTCACCAGCGCGGCCTCGTCGAGCTCCTCGAGCGTCGCGACCACCGGCAGGCGGCCGACGAACTCGGGGATCAGGCCGAACTTGATCAGGTCCTCCGGCTCGACCTCGGCCAGCACCTTGCCGGTTTCGGTCTTGCGCTCGGAGCTCTTGAGCTTGGCGCCGAAGCCGATGCCGCCGGCGTCGCTGCTGCGCTGCTGGATGATCTTCTCCAGCCCGGCGAACGCGCCGCCGACGATGAACAGGATGTTCTTGGTCTCCACCTGCAGGAATTCCTGCTGCGGATGCTTGCGCCCGCCCTGCGGCGGCACGCTGGCGGTGGTGCCTTCGATCAGCTTCAGCAGCGCTTGCTGCACGCCCTCGCCGGAGACGTCGCGGGTGATCGACGGGTTCTCGCTCTTGCGCGAGATCTTGTCGATCTCGTCGATGTAGACGATGCCCTGCTGCGCCTTGTCGACGTCGTAGTCGCACTTCTGCAGCAGCTTCTGGATGATGTTCTCGACATCCTCGCCGACGTAGCCGGCCTCGGTGAGCGTCGTCGCGTCGGCGATGGTGAACGGGACGTTGAGCAGGCGCGCCAGGGTCTCGGCCAGCAGGGTCTTGCCCGAGCCGGTCGGGCCGACCAGCAGGATGTTCGACTTCGCGAGCTCGACGTCGTCGTTCTTGCCGCGGCTCTCGATGCGCTTGTAGTGGTTGTAGACCGCCACCGCCAGGGTGCGCTTGGCGCGGTTCTGGCCGATCACGTACTGGTCCAGGACTTCGAGGATTTCCTTCGGCTTGGGCAGCGAGCTGCGCGCCGACTGGGCCTTCTCCTCGAGCTCCTCGCGGATGATGTCGTTGCACAGCTCGACGCATTCGTCGCAGATGTACACGCTCGGACCCGCGATCAGCTTGCGGACCTCGTGCTGGCTCTTCCCGCAGAACGAGCAGTAGAGGATCTTGTTGCTGTCGCCGGTACGGCCCTGACGGTCTTCGCTCATGCCTGGAATTGTCTTGCTGCTGCGGTCACGGTTCGAGAATAGCACAGCGCCCGGCTGCGCAAGGGATGCGCAACCGGGACGCTATTTCATTTTTAAATCAAATACTTAAGCGGGCTGAATCGACTCTTCCGGACGCCGCTCGAGGACCTGGTCGACCAGCCCGTACTCGCGGGCGGCCTCCGCGCTCTTGAAGTTGTCGCGCTCGGTGTCGCTGGCGATGGTCTCGATCGACTGGCCGGTGTGGCGGGCCAGGATCTCGTTCAGGCGCTGCTTCATCGACAGGATCTCGCGGGCGTGGATGTCGATGTCGGTCGCCTGGCCCTGGAAGCCGCCCAGCGGCTGGTGGATCATCACCCGCGAATTGGGCAGCGCGTAGCGCTTGCCGGCCGCGCCCGAGGCCAGCAGCAGGGCGCCCATGCTGGCCGCCTGGCCGACGCAGATCGTGCTCACGTCCGGCTTGATGAACTGCATGGTGTCGTAGATCGCCATGCCCGCGGTGACGATGCCGCCCGGCGAGTTGACGTACAGGTTGATGTCCTTCTCGGGGTTCTCCGCCTCGAGGAACAGCAGCTGGGCGACGATCACGTTCGCCATGTAGTCGTCGATCGGGCCGACGAGGAAGATCACCCGCTCCTTCAGCAGCCGCGAGTAGATGTCGTAGGCGCGCTCGCCGCGGCTGGTCTGTTCGACCACCATCGGGACGAGGTTCAGGGCCTTGGTCTCGTAGCTGTTCATGGGTTCGGTTCTCGGTTGCGGATCGATGGCCGGTCGGGGCCGGAAGCGGCGCGCCGGGGGCGCCCCGCCACCTTACTGCGGCAGGATCGCTTCCTGGAACGTCAGCGACTGCTCCGTGTGCTGGGCGCGCTCGGCGATCCAGTCGATCACCTGCTCCTCCATCACCCGGTTCTGCAGTCCCGACATCAACTGGGGATCGTTGCGGTACAAGTCAATGACCTGCTGCGGCTCTTCGTAGGTCGAGGCGATCAGACGCAGGTGCTCGTTCAGACGCTTGGGATCGAGGACCAGCGAATTGCGGCGCGCCACCTCGCCCACCAGCAGCCCGACCAGCACGCGCTTGCGCGCCGGCTCCAGGAAGCCCTGGTGCGCGTCGGCCGGCACGGGACCCGGGTCGCGGCCGCTGCGGCGGGCCTGGTCGACCTGCTGCGCCAGCAGCGAGCGGGCCTCGCTCTCCACCAGCTTCGGCGGCAGCTCGACGCCGGCGTACACCGACACCAGCTGTTCGCCGACCTCGCGGCGCAGGCGGTTCATCAGCGCGCCCTTGAGCTCGCGTTCGAGGTTGGTGCGGATGTCGGCGCGGAACTGGTCCATGTCGCCGCTCTTGACGCCGAAGCTCCTGATGAAGGCGGCATCGACCTCGGGCAGCTGCTGCTCGGAGACCTGCTCGGCCTTCAGGTGCACCTGCGCGGTCTTGCCGGCCAGTGCGGGCTGGCGCCAGTCCGCCGGGAACGTGACCTCGACGGTCTTCTCGCCGTCCTTCTCGATCCCGACCAGCGCATCCTCGATGTCCTTGTACATCGCGCCCGAGCCGAGCACGGTCACGCCGCGCTCGACGCCTTCGGCAGGCAGGCGCGCGTCGCCGACCTGCGACCAGGTCTCGACGTCCACCGCGTCGCCGGCCTGCGCCGGGCGCGTCACCGCGCTCCAGCTGCGGCGCTGCAGGCGCAGGTTCTCGATCATGCGGTCGATGTCTTCCTCGGTCACGTCCGAGGTGTGGCGCACGACGCTGAGCTTGGACATGTCGATGTCGCCGAAGTCCGGCACGACCTCGAAGGTGGCGGTGTAGGCCAGTTCGCCCTCGCCCTTGTCCTCGCTCGGCTCGATCTTCGGCTGGCCGGCGAGGCGCAGCTCGTTGTCGCGCACGGCCTCGTTGAAGCCTTCCTGCAGCAGGCCGTCCAGCACCTCGGCCCGGACCTGCTGGCCGTAGCGCTGTTCGATGACCTTGGCCGGCACCTTGCCGGGGCGGAAGCCCTTGATCCGGGCCGTGCGCGCGATCTCGCGCAGGCGCCCGCCCACCTGGGTTTCGAGCCGTTCCGACGGCAGGCGGAACGTCAGGCGGCGCTCGAGGCTGCCCAGGGATTCGACCGACACTTGCATTGACTCAACTCCTGCCGCGCGGCCATCGCCGCTGCTTTCTGGATCCGGATGACGTGCCGGGCGCCCGCGACCTGAACGGACAGGTCGGCGGAAACGGCCGGCGGAACGGGATATTTTGGCGGAATCCGGGGTTGACCGCCAGAGTGCGCGGGTATTTTCACAGGCGTGGCGCCTTTCCCCGCCCGTGGCGGGAGGGCCTGCCCTGGTGGACGGGGACGCGCCAAAGGAGCGAAAGCCGCTTACTTGACCTATCGGTGGTGCGAAAGGGGGGACTCGAACCCCCACGCCTTGCGGCACTGGAACCTAAATCCAGGGCGTCTACCAATTCCGCCACTTTCGCTCGCAGTGAATCTTATCGATCCGGCCCATGTTTTGTAGCAGCGTTGTCAGCCGCGAAAGGCATTTCGACGGACCCGGGCGGCGATCGCGCCCGAAGGCGCTCCCACTAAAGGCCCGGAAACGAAAACACCCGGCCGAAGCCGGGTGTCTCGTCGAACTGGTGGGCCGTCAAGGATTCGAACCTTGGACCTATTGATTAAGAGTCAACTGCTCTACCAACTGAGCTAACGGCCCGCAAAACGGGCGCACATTGTAACAAATGCGCGCCATCCGGCAACCACCCCGCAGGGAAGGCGACCGGACGAAAATGGGGTGGCTGAGGGGACTCGAACCCCCGACATCTGGAATCACAATCCAGGACTCTAACCAACTGAGCTACAGCCACCACTGGAACCTGCACAGGATACCGGAGCATCGCCCCGATCTCCCCGCCTGCGCCCCGAAAAGCAGCACCGGCGATTGACCTCCGACACGTGCGACCGCGCCTGGATCCCCCGGCACGGCAGCCATGCTCCGACATGGCGCGCCCGGCAGGACTCGAACCTGCAACCACCGGCTTAGAAGGCCGGTGCTCTATCCGGTTGAGCTACGGGCGCCTGCGCGCATGATAGCGTCCCGGACAGCACCGGATGGTCGGGGTAGAGGGATTCGAACCCCCGACATCCTGCTCCCAAAGCAGGCGCGCTACCAGACTGCGCTATACCCCGGCCGGCGACGGGCGGTCGATCCAAACCCGCGTCCGGCAGGGCCGGGCGCAGTCGGACATTGTCCCGAGCGCATCCACCAGTGTCAACGCGCGGGCCCGTCGACGACCCGCGCCGATTCGCCATTCAGGCCGTGTATCCTGATGGACGGCTCCAACTCCAACGGAACAGGGCAGACATGCGCAGCGGCAACCCGGTACTGAAAGAATCGACCTTCCTCGACCTCGGCAGCGGCGCGGTCGTCTCGCGCGACGGCCAGGCGATGACCCTCAACGGCACGGTCAACAAGACCGGCTTCCTGCTGCTGCTGACGGTGCTCACCGCGGCGTTCGCCTGGAACCAGGCCCTGGGCCCGGACGGCACCCCGGCCCCGGGCTTCGCGGCCTATGTCTGGGGCGGCGCGATCGGCGGCCTGGTGCTGGCGGTCGTCACCGCGTTCAAGAAGGAATGGTCGCCGGTCACCGCGCCGCTGTACGCGCTGGTCGAGGGCTTCTTCCTCGGCGCGATCTCGGCGCTGTACAACCACCTGTACGAAGGCATCGTGATGCAGGCGGTGATGCTGACCTTCGGCACCCTGTTCGCGCTGCTGTTCGCCTACCGCAGCGGCCTGATCAAGGCCACCGAGAACTTCAAGCTCGGCGTGGTCGCGGCCACCGGCGGCATCGCGCTGGTGTACCTGGCCACGATCGCCCTGGGCTTCTTCGGCATCCGGATCCCGCTGATCCACGAAAGCGGCCTGATCGGCATCGGCTTCAGCCTGTTCGTGATCGTGATCGCGGCGCTGAACCTGGTGTTGGACTTCGACTTCATCGAGAGCGGCGTCGAGCACGGCGCGCCGAAGTACATGGAGTGGTACGGCGCGTTCGGCCTGATGGTCACGCTGGTATGGCTGTACATCGAGTTCCTGCGCCTGCTGGCGAAGCTGCAGTCGCGCGACTGAGGCGGCACGCGGGGATCGCGGAAAAGGGCGCTGCGGCGCCCTTTTTCGCGCCTGAAGGCGCACCTGCAGGAATCCCGCGGCTACGCAGGTCGGCCCTGCGTGGCCGAAGGATGCTTTGCGACGGCGACCGGACGTCGGGGGCGTAGCCCCAACTTGCGTGCGCTACGCACGTGCCTCGTCGATCGCGTCGCGCGCGGCCGCGTCCGCCTGTGCGCGCGACGGCCAGGCCATGAAGCCGATCGCCACCAGCGCCAGCAGCCAGCAGTACCAGACCTTGCCGGCCAGCGCGAACGGCGACACCGTCGCCAGCGACGCGGCGAGCAGGATCTGCGCGCCGTAGGGCAGCAGCCCCTGCGGCACGCAGGCGAAGATGTCGAGCACGCTGGCCGCGCGCCGCGGGCTGATGTCGTGGCGTACGGCGATGTCTTTGGCGACGCTGCCGCCGACCAGGATCGCGACGGTGTTGTTGGCGGTGAACACGTCCGCCGTCGCCGACAGCGCCGCGATGCTGAATTCGCCGGTCCGCCGCCCGCGGTGCCCGCGCGCGAAGCGCGCAATCACCTGCGCCAGCCAGTCGAGGCCGCCACCGGCCTTCATCAGCGCGCCGAGGCCGCCGATCAGCAGCGACAGCAGCAGGATCTCGACCATGCTCTCGAAGCCGATCCAGATGTCGCCGGCGAACTGCACCAGGTCGTAGTCGTCGCCGAACGCCAGGCCGAAACCGCCCGCCAGCGCCAGCCCGATCCCGAGCACCAGCAGCACGTCGAGGCCGGCGAGCGCCAGCACCAGCACCAGCAGATAGGGCAGCGCCAGCCAGGCCGAGGCCGTGGTCTCCGCTTCCACAGGCGCGGAGTCGCCAGCGAAGCCGAGCAGCACCATCGTCGCCAGTGCGGCCGGCAGGGCGATCCTGAAGTTCTCGCGGAACTTGTCACGCATCTGCGCGCCCTGGGTGCGCGTGGCGGCGATGGTGGTGTCGGAGATCACCGAGAGGTTGTCGCCGAACATCGCGCCGCCGACCACGCCGCCGACCACCAGCGCGCGGTCCAGCCCCGCGGCGTCGGCGACGCCGACCGCGATCGGCACGACCGCGGCGATGGTGCCCATCGAGGTGCCGATCGCCAGCGACACCAGGCAGGCGATCGCGAACAGCCCCGGCAGCAGCAGCGCCGGATGCAGCGCGCCGATTCCGAGCGAGACCACCGCGTCGACCGCGCCCACGGCCTTGGACACGTAGGCGAACGCGCCGGCCAGCAGGAAGATCAGGCACATCAGCACGATGTTGGGATCGCCCATGCCCTGCAGCAGCACCTCGCCGGGCTTGAGCGCGCGCCGCCAGGCCAGCCACGCGGCCAGCGCCAGGGCGGGTAGGATCGCCACCGGCGCACGCAGCTGGTAGAAGCCCATCGGGTCGCCCTGCGCGGTGAAGTAAAGCCCCGCGCCAAAGAAGATGGCGAGGAACAGCAGCAGCGGGGTCAGCGCGAGCGCGCTGGGGCGGACGGTCATCTTGGATTGCCGGGGCGTGGGGAGCGGCGATTGTGGGCTGCGCCCAGCCACCCCGTCACGTCCGCGGCCGGGATGGCGGCTTCCCAAAAAAAGGACGCCGGGCGCGGGCCGGGCGCCGATTCGGGCGAGCCAGGAACAAAACACGCGTCATCCCCGCGAAGGCGGGGACCCAGTGTCTTTACGCTTTCCGCTGCCGCCGGTCCCGGGATAAAGACGCTGGATCCCCGCCTTCGCGGGGATGACGGGGGTGGGAATGCCTCAACCTCCACTTCCAGAACTGGATCCCCGCCTTCGCGGGGACGACGGTGTTCTGCAACCGGCATCGGCCGAATCAGCGTCCCGGAATCAGACCCGGCTAGCGATCGCCTTCGCGAACGACATGGTGTTGCCGCTGCCGCCGAGATCCGGCGTCAGCGAATCCTTCGCTTCCAGCGTGGCAACGATGGCCTTGCGCAACCGGGTGGCGTCCTCCGGCTTGCCGATGTGGTCGAGCAGCTGCGCCGCGCCCAGCAGCAGCGCGCAGGGGTTGGCCTTGCCCTGCCCGGCGATGTCCGGCGCGGTGCCGTGCACGGCCTCGAAGATCGCCGCGTCCTTGCCGATGTTGGCGCCCGGGGCGAGGCCGAGGCCGCCGACCAGGCCGGCGCACAGGTCGGAGATGATGTCGCCGAACAGGTTGGTGGTGACGATCACGTCGAACTGCTCCGGCCGCATCACCAGCTGCATGCAGGTGTTGTCGACGATCATCTCGTTGCACTCGATCTCGGGGTACTGCGCGGCTACCTCGCGCGCCACCTTCAGGAACAGGCCCGAGGTGGTCTTGAGGATGTTGGCCTTGTGCACCACGGTGATCTTCTTGCGGCCGGTGTTGCGCGCCAGGTCGAAGGCGTAGCGGACGATGCGCTCGGAGCCCTTGCGGGTGATCTTCTGCATCAGGGTGGCGGTCTCGCCGTCCTCGGTGATGGTCTGGCCCTCGCCGATGTAGGCGCCCTCGGTGTTCTCGCGCACGGTGATCACGTCGACGCCGGACGGGAAGCGCGACTTCGTGTTCGGGAACGACTTGGCCGGACGCACGTTGGCGTACAGGTCGAAGCGCTTGCGCAGCTCGACGTTGATCGAACTGAAGCCCTCGCCCACCGGGGTGGTCAGCGGACTCTTGAGCGCGATGCGGTTGCGGCGGATCGAGTCCATGGTCGCCTGCGGCAGAAGTTCGCCGTGCTTTTCCAGGGCGACGAGGCCGGCGTCGGCGTCTTCGTAGCGCAGGCCGACGTCCATCGCGTCGAGCACGTGCAGGGTGGCGTCCATGATCTCCGGGCCGATGCCGTCGCCGCGGATGACCGTGATTGTCTGTGTCATGTGGGGGGAATTTCCGTGCGAAAAGACGCCGCGCGAAGGCGCGGCGTCGAGTGGTTCAATGTGAAATTATGCCCGAAACGGCGGGCCCGCCCCAACTCGACCAAAGTCGCGTGGCGGCGTCGAAGGACGGTTCGGCCCGGTCAGTGCTCGTGCGCGGCGGGCGATTGCGCCCCGCCCTGCTCCAGCCGGTCGAGGAAATCCACCGCGCGCCGCAGGTGCGGGATGACGATGCTGCCGCCGACCACCAGGCCCACCGAGAAGGTCTCGAAGAACTCCTCGCGGCCCACGCCGGCCTCGCGGCACTGGGCGACGTGGTAGCTGATGCAGTCGTCGCAGCGCAGGACCAGCGAGGCGACCAGGCCGAGCAGTTCCTTGGTCTTCACGTCGAGCGCGCCGGCCTGGTAGGTCTGGGTGTCGAGCGCGAAGAAGCGGCGCACCACCTGGTTGGGTTCGGCCAGGATGCGCTCGTTCATGCGCTGGCGGAACTCGGTGAACTGGCGGACGCGGTCGCCGTCGTCGGCATCGGCGCTCACCGGGCCGCCTCCGCGAGCAAGGGTTCGAGCTTGCCGTCGCGGTGCAGCGCCATCAGGTCGTCGTAGCCGCCGACGTGGACCTCGCCGATGAAGATCTGCGGCACGCTGGTGCGGCGGGTGCGCGCGACCATGCGCTCGCGCTCGACCGGGTCGAGGTCGATGCGCACTTCGTCCCAGGCCAGCCCGCGGCTGCGCAGGAAGTTCTTCGCGGCCACGCAGTAGCCGCAGATCGCGCTGGTGTAGAGGGTGATCGGCGGTTGCGCCGCGCCTTGCGTGCTGTTGTCGCCCATTCCGGGGAACCCTTGATCCGATGCAGGGTCGAATGGTGGGCGCCCGCACCGGGCTTTTCCACCTCCACGTGCGGAACGCAGCGGCCGATTAACATCGGATTCACTCGCCCGGCGGGTCGTGCCCCCATGCTTGCCTGACGCCCTCCCCGACCCGCCCATGCGCCTGCGCCCTTCCCGCCACGCCACGCTGCTGCTCACGACCCTGCTGGTGCTGCTGGTGGCCAGCGTCTGCGCGCCGGCGCAGGAGAACCGGCTGCCGGACATCGGTTCGTCCGCCGGCACCGTGCTGGGGCCGTCGCAGCAGGCCGAGTACGGCCGCATGCTGCTGGCCCAGCTGCGCCACTACGGCTACGTGCTCGAGGACCCGCTGGTCGAAAGCTGGCTGCAGTCCACCGGCACCCGCCTGGCCGCGGTCAGCGACGACCCGGAGCAGCGCTTCACCTTCTTCATGATGAAGGACCGCAGCATCAACGCCTTCGCCACCCTGGGCGGCTACATCGGCGTGAACGCGGGCCTGGTGCTGACGGCCGAGAAGGAGGACGAGGTCGCCGCGGTGATCGGCCACGAGATCGCCCACGTCACCCAGGCGCACGTGCTGCGCGGGGTCGAGCGCGCCCAGCGCGACAGCATCCCGATCCTGCTGGCGATGCTCGGCGCGATCGCGATCGCGCAGTCGGCCGGCGGCAATTCCGCCGACGACGCATCGATGGCGGCGCTGGCCAGCGCCCAGGGGCTGATGGCGCAGCGCCAGATCAACTACACCCGCTCCAACGAATCCGAAGCCGACCGCATCGGCATCCGCACGCTCTCGCGCGGCGGCTACGAGCCCGAGGCGATGGCCAGCATGTTCGAACGCATGCAGTCGGTCTCGCGCACCAACCAGGGCGGCGAGCGCGAGCGCCTGCCGGACTACCTCAAGACCCACCCGGTCACGACCACCCGCATCAGCGAGGCCAAGGATCGCGCGGAGCGGCTGTCGCGCGGCATGGTGACGGCGACGACCTCCACCCCGGACGCGGTGCGCGTGGAACGCGTGCGCATCGACGGCGTGACCGTCCCCGAAGGCCTGCGCGTCAGCGACAACCCGCTGCTGCCCTCGTCCCTGACCCTGTCCGGCGGCCTCGACGCCGGGCCCAGCCGCGAATTCGGCTGGGCCCGGGAGCGCCTGCGCGTGCTCAGCGCCAACACGCCCGATGCCGCGATCCGCGAGTACGACCGCATGGCCCGGGCCGGCGCGCTCGACGACGCGCAGCGCTACGGACTGGCGGTCGCGCACCTGCGGATGGGTCGCGGCGAGGAGGCGGCGGCGATCTTCGCCAGCCTGCTCGACCGCTACCCGGGCGATCTCTGGCTGGACCTCGGCCTGGCCGAAGCCGACGCCCACGCCGGCCGCGCCGCGGCCGCCGACCGCCGCTTCGAGGCGCTGCTGGACCGGATGCCGCGCAATCCCGCCGTCGCGATGGGCTATGCCGACGTACTGGTCACCCGCAACACGCCGGAGGCGGGGCGCCGCGCCCAAGCGGTCCTGCGCCCGCTGCTGAACGCCAACAGCGGCGACCCCGCGTTCCAGCGCATCTTCGCCCGCGCCAGCGAGATCGCCGGCGACCCGGTCCGCGCCGGCGAGGCCTGGGCCGAGGCCGCCTTCTTCGGCGGCCGCGAGGAGCAGGCGCTGGTCCAGCTCAACACATTGAAGAAGCGCGACGACCTCGACTACTACGCCCGCGCCCGGATCGACGCCCGGATTGCGCAGATCACCCCCGTGGTGCTGGAACTGCGCCGGCAGGGCGTGCGCGACCCGGACCTGCGCCGCCGCTAGGCCGGCCGACGGGTCTGTAGGAGCGGCTTCAGCCGCGACCCTGCGCCCGCCACGGTCTTGACCTTCCCGCCGGTCGCGCCTGAAGGCGCTCCTACAGGAATTCCGGGGCCGGGTGCGACGTCATAATTTCGTCATAAAACTGTCGTCTAATGCCGTCATCGGCCGTCCCGGCCGGCACAGGCAGGACCGACCGTGCAGAAACGCATCCTGATCGTCGACGATGAACCCGCGATCCGCGAGATGGTGGCCTTCGCCCTGCGCAAGGGCGATTTCGAGCCGGCCCACGCCGGCGACGCCCGCGAGGCGCAGTCGGCGATCGCCGACCGCGTGCCCGACCTGATCCTGCTCGACTGGATGCTGCCCGGCACCAGCGGGCTGGAGCTGGCGCGGCGCTGGCGCAAGGAGACGCTGACCCGGGAGGTGCCGATCATCATGCTCACCGCGCGCGGCGAGGAGAACGACCGCGTCGGCGGGCTCGAGGCCGGCGTCGACGACTACGTGGTCAAGCCGTTCTCCGCGCGCGAGCTGCTGGCGCGGATCCGCGCGGTGATGCGCCGCTCGCGCGAGGACGACGAGGACGGCAGCGTCAGCGTCGGCAAGCTGCGCATCGACGGCGCCGCGCACCGCGTGTTCGCCGGCGACGAACCTGTCAGCATCGGCCCGACCGAATACCGCCTGCTGCACTTCTTCATGACCCACCCCGAGCGCGTCTACAGCCGCACGCAGCTGCTCGACCACGTCTGGGGCGGCAGCGTCTACGTCGAGGAGCGCACCGTCGACGTGCACATCCGCCGCCTGCGCAAGACCCTGGAACCGGCCGGCCTCGACGCCATGGTGCAGACCGTGCGCGGCTCGGGCTACCGGTTTTCGGCAGCGGTGTGAGTGAGGAGCCGGGATTGGGGATTCGGGATTGGGGATTCGGAAAAGCAGGCGCTGCGCCCCCATATCATTTGGAATCCATCGTTCTTCCTGATCCCGAATCCCTAATTCCGAATCCCGGCCTTCCACCCATGCCCCCCCGCGCCCGTTCCGCCTGGACCCGCACCATCGGCCAGCTCGTGCTGGTGCTCGCGGCCGCGCTGCTGGCGGGCCTGCTGCTGGGCCAGGTCGGGCTCGCGCTCGCGCTGGCGGCGCTGGGCGTGGTCGCGTGGCACTACTGGCGCCTGCGGCGCGTGCTGGCGCGGCTGAGCTCGCGGCAGCGGCAGCCGGTCGCGGAGGGCGACGGCGTCTGGAACGAGCTCGAACGCCAGCTGCGCGAGAACCAGGAGAACATGCGCGCGCGCAAGCGCCGGCTGGTGGCGATGCTGCGCGCCTATCGCGCGGCCGCGGCGGCGCTGCCCGACGCGGTGGCGGTGGTCGAGCGCAACAGCCAGCGCGTGCAGTGGTTCAACGAGGCCGCGACCGGCCTGCTCGGCCTGCGCTATCCGCAGGACATCGGCCAGCCGCTGGGCGAACGCCTGCAGACCCTGCGGATCTCGCACTGGCTGGCCGCCGGCCGCAACGCCGAACCGCTGCTGGACGCACCGTCGCCGGTCTCGTCCGACATCCGCCTGGACCTGCGCCTGATCCCCTACTCCGAGGACCTGTGGCTGGTGGTGGCGCGCAACGTCACCAAGATGATGCGGCTCGAGCAGGTGCGCCGCGATTTCGTCGCCAACGTCTCGCACGAGCTGCGCACGCCGCTGACCGTGGTCCACGGCTACCTCGACATGCTCGATCCCGACGAGCATCCGGAATGGGCGCCGATGCTGTCGGAAATGCAACTGCAGTCGCAGCGCATGACCCAACTGGTCGAGGACCTGCTGACGCTGTCGCGGCTGGAGGCGCAGGACGGCATCGACAGCGAAACCGTGGCGATGGGATCGATGCTGTCGACGCTGCGCCGCGAAGCCGAGGCGCTCAGCCAGGGACGCCACGTCATCACGCTGGAGGACAGCGCCGGCGTCGACCTGCGCGGTTCGACCAAGGAGCTGCACAGCGCGTTCTCCAACCTCGTCAGCAACGCCGTGCGCTACACGCCGGCCGACGGCACCATCGCGATCCGCTTCGCGCGCGAGGGCGGGGGCGCGGTGCTGTCGGTGCAGGATTCGGGCTACGGCATCCCCGCCGCCCACCTGCCCAGGCTCACCGAGCGCTTCTACCGCGTCTCCACCAGCCGCTCGCGCGAATCCGGCGGCACCGGCCTCGGCCTCGCGATCGTCAAGCATGTGCTGAACCTGCACCATGCGCGGCTGGAGATCGCCAGCGAAGTCGGGCGCGGCAGCATCTTTTCCTGCCATTTCGGCGCCGAGCGGGTGCAGCCGCCCGACGCCGCCAGCCACGGAGTCGCCTCGTGAAAAAATCCAGCGACAGCCAGCCGCGTCCGCCCAGGCCGCGCGGCCGCAAGTCCGCGCGCGCGCCCGAGGCGGCCCCGCTGCCGGTCGATGCCGCCGATGCCGATCCGCTGCGCGATCCCGCGCTGTACTTCAACCGCGAACTGTCGCAGCTGGACTTCAACTTCCGCGTGCTGGCGCAGGCGCTGGACGAATCGGTGCCGCTGCTGGAACGGCTGCGCTACCTGTGCATTTCCTGCACCAACCTCGACGAATTCTTCGAGATCCGCGCCGCCACCGTGCGCCACGCGCAGGACTTCGGCGCGGTGCCCTCGCCCGACGGACTGGCGCCGGCGACGGTGCTCAAGCGCATCCACGACCGCGCCGCGGAACTGGTGGACGCCCAGTACAGGTGCTGGAACGACGTGCTGCGCCCGGCGCTGACCGAAAGCGGCGTGCGCGTGCTCGGCCGCGCGCAGTGGACCGCGCGGCAGACGCGCTGGCTGCGCGCCTACTTCCGCGACGAGATCATGCCGGTGCTGTCGCCGCTGGGCCTGGACCCGGCGCATCCCTTCCCGAAGATCCTCAACAAGTCGCTGAACATCGTCGTCGTGCTCAAGGGCAAGGATGCGTTCGGACGCGTCGGCAACCTCGCGATCGTGCGCGCGCCGCGCTCGCTGCCGCGCATCATCCAGCTGCCCGAGAGCATTTCCGGCGGCGAGTACGACTTCGTGTTCCTGTCGTCGGTGCTGTCGGAGTTCGTCCACGAGCTGTTCCCGGGCATGGAGGTCAAGGGCGCCTACCAGTTCCGGGTGACGCGCAACTCCGAGCTGATCGTCGACGAGGACGAGGTCGAGAACCTCGCGCTGGCGCTGCGCGACGAGCTGCAGGGCCGCGGCTACCTGCGCGCGATGCGGCTGGAGATCGCCGCCAACTGCCCCAGGCCGATCGTGCGCACCCTGCTGCAGAACTTCGAGCTGCCCGAGAACGCGGTATACCGCATCGACGGCCCGGTCAACCTCAACCGCGTCATCCAGGTCTACGACCTGGTGCAGCGCCCGGACCTGAAGTTCACGCCGTTCCAGCCGCGCGCGCTGAAGAACAGCGAGGCGATCTTCGACCTGGTCGCCGAGGGCGACGTGCTGCTGCACCACCCCTTCGACGCGTTCTCGCCGGTGCTGGAGCTGATCAAGCAGGCGGCCGAGGACCCGAACGTGCTCGCGATCAAGCAGACCCTGTACCGCACCGGCAAGGATTCGCCGATCGTCGAGCACCTGGTGCAGGCCGCGCGCAACGGCAAGGACGTGACCGTGGTGGTGGAACTGCGCGCGCGCTTCGACGAGGAGGCCAACCTCGGCTTCGCCGACCGGCTGCAGGAAGCCGGGGTGCAGGTCGTGTACGGCGTGGTCGGCTACAAGACCCACGCCAAGATGCTGCTGGTGGTGCGCCGCGAGGGCCGCAAGCTGCGCCGCTACGTGCACCTGGGCACCGGCAACTACCACTCCGGCACCGCGCGCGCCTACACCGACTTCGGCCTGCTCAGCGCCGACCCGGAGATCGGCAACGACGTGCACCTGATCTTCCAGCAGCTGTCGGGACTGGCGCCGGCGATCTCGCTCAAGCGCCTGCTGCAGTCGCCGTTCACCCTGCACGCGGGCATCCTCGAACGCATCGAGCGCGAGGCCCGCCATGCGCTGGCGGGCCGGCCGGCGCGGATCATCGCCAAGATGAACGCGCTCAACGAACCGCAGGTGATGCGCGCGCTGTACGCGGCCTCGCAGGCCGGCGTGTCGATCGACCTGATCGTGCGCGGCGCCTGCTCGCTGCGCCCGGGCGTGCCCGGCGTGTCGGAGAACATCCGCGTGCGCTCGATCGTCGGCCGCTTCCTCGAACACCACCGCGTCTACTGGTTCGGCAACGACGGCGCGCCGGAACTGTTCTGCGCCAGCGCCGACTGGCTCGAACGCAACCTGCTGCGGCGCGTGGAAACCTGCTTCCCGGTGCTCGATCCCGGGCTCGCCGCGCGCGTGAAGGAAGAGGCGCTCGACAACTACCTCGCCGACAACCTCAACGCCTGGGAATTGCGCGAGGACGGCGTTTACCGCAAGCTTGCGCCCGACGACGACGCCATGCCGCACTCGGCGCAAACCTCCCTCCTGGCCAAACTCTGCGGATGATGGATGCGCTTGCCCGGGCTGGATCGCTGACTTCGCCGCTGCGCGACGGCGACATGTTCGCCGCGATCGACATCGGCTCCAACAGCTTCCACATGGTGGTCGCCAGCTACACGCTGGGGCAGTTGCGCATCGTCGACCGCCTGCGCGAGACGGTGCGCCTGGCCGAGGGTCTCGACGGCAAGGGCGGCCTGTCGCTGGAGGTACGGCAGCGCGCGCTGCACTGCCTGGCGCGCTTTGGCCAGCGCATCCGCGACATCCCGCCGCAGCGCGTGCGCGCGCTCGCGACCAACACCGTGCGCCTGCTGGCCGCGCCGCAGTCGTTCCTGGTGCCGGCGGAAACCGCGCTCGGCCACGGCATCGAGGTGATCGCCGGCCGCGAGGAGGCGCGCCTGATCTACCTTGGCGTCGCCCACGCGCAGCCGCCCAAGCCCGGCAACCTGCGCCTGGTCATCGACATCGGCGGCGGCTCGACCGAATGCATCATCGGCCGCGGCTTCCAGCCGCTCGAGCGCGAGAGCCTGCAGGTGGGCTGCATCGCCACCACCCGCCGCTTCTTCGGCAACGGCAAGCTGTCGAAGAAGAAGTGGCGCGAGGCGGTGATCGAGGTCGGCGCCGAGTTCCAGCAGTTCGCCAACGCCTACCGCGCGCTGGGCTGGAACGAGGCGATCGGCGCGTCGGGCACCAACAAGGCGATCGGCGACGTTTGCGCGGCGATGAAGCTGACCAAGGGCGCGGTGACCGCCGAAGCCCTGCCGCAGGTGCGCGACCGACTGCTGCAGGCCGGCAGCATTGCCGAGATCGACCTGCCCGGCCTGTCCGACGAGCGCCGGCCGATCATCGCCGGCGGCGTGCTGGTGCTGGAGGCCGCGTTCAGCGTGCTGGGACTGTCGCGCATGGCGGTCAGCAAGGCGGCGATGCGCGAAGGCGTGCTGCACGACATGCTCGGCCGCGGCAGCGAGCACGATCCGCGCGAAACCTCGATCGTGGCGCTGACCCAGCGCTACGGCATCGACGTGGCCCAGGCCGCGCGCGTGGAGGCCACCGCGATGCGCCTGTTCGAACAGGCCGCGCCGGCGTGGAAGCTCGACCCCGACGACCTGCTGATGCTGGCCTGGGCCGCGCGCCTGCACGAGCTGGGCCTGGCGATCGCACACAGCCAGTACCACGTGCACGGCGCCTACGTGATCGAACAATCCGACATCGCCGGCTTCTCGCGCCAGGAGCAGCAGTTCCTCGCCGCGCTGGTGCGCACCCACCGGCGCAAGATCCCCAAGTCCGCGTTCGACGCGCTGCCCGACCGCCTGCTTGCCGCCGCGCGCCAGACCGCCGTCCTGCTGCGGATTTCCGCGCTGCTGCACCGTTCGCGCGAGACCGACGAGATCCCGCGGCTCGACCTCGCCGTCCAGGACAACCGCATGACCCTGCGGCTGTCGCGTCGCTGGCTCGAGAACCGGCCGTTGCTGCGCGCGGACCTCGAAAGCGAACCTGCGGACATCGCACCGCTGGGCGTGCAGCTCGCGATCACCGTCGATTAGTCCCCGGTATACGCCTGCCGTCATACCCGCGAAAGCGGGGATCCATTTTGACTTTTGCGCAAAGACACTGGATGCCCGTTGTCGCGGGGATGACGACAATTTTTCCCGACCTCGCGGGCCGAAGAATCTACCGCCCCGCCATCGGCCTGCATCCGTCATCGCGCAGTCATGCGCCTGCAATCCGCGTTTCATCCCCGTGCCGCAGCATGGGTCAAACGCGGAGATGCACATGCACTACGCCATCGTCACCGAAACCTACCCGCCCGAGGTCAACGGCGTGGCATTGACCGTGCAGTCGCTCGAGCGCGGCCTGCGCACACGCGGGCACGAGGTGTCCCTGGTCCGTCCACGGCAGGACGCGGCGACAGCGCCCGACCCCGGCGAAACCCTGGTCCGCGGAGTCGCCCTGCCCCGCTATCCCGGCCTGCGCGCGGGGCTACCCGCCACCGGCACGCTGGCGAAGGCGTGGACGGCATCGCGGCCGGACGCGGTGTACGTCGCGACCGAAGGCCCGCTCGGCTGGTCGGCGCTGCGCGCCGCCCGGCGCCTCGGGATCCCGGTCGCCACCGGCTTCCACACGCGCTTCGACGAATACATGCGCGACTACCGGATGCCCTGGCTGGAGCCGGTCGCACTACGCTGGATGCGCCATTTCCACAATCGCGCGGGCGCCACCCTGGTGCCGACGCGGGAACTGGAGACATTTCTCGACGGCGCCGGGTTCAAACGCGTGCGGTGTTTGCCGCGCGCGGTGGACACGCAGTTGTTCGATCCGGCGCGTCGCGATACCGCCCTGCGCGCGGAGCTCGGCATCGGCGAAGGATCGCCGGTGCTCGTCTACGTCGGCCGGATCGCCGCCGAAAAGAACCTCTCGCTCGCGGTGCGCGCGTTCCGCATGCTGCAGGCGCGGCGGCCGGATGCGCGCTACGTGTGGGTCGGCGACGGCCCGATGCGCGAGACCCTGCAGCGCCAGAACCCGGACTTCGTCTTCACCGGCGTGCTGCGCGGCGAGGCACTGGCCCGGCTGTTCGCCAGCGCCGACCTGTTCGTGTTCCCGAGCCGCACCGAAACCTTCGGCAACGTCACCCTGGAAGCGATGGCCAGCGGCGTCCCGGTCGTCGCCTACGACTACGGTGCGGCGCGCGAGCACCTGCGCGACGGCCTGCACGGCGCCGCCATCGCGCCCGACGACGAGGCCGCGTTCCTGGCCGCCGTGGTCCGCATCGGCGGCGACGACGATGCGATGCGGGCGATGGGCGGGGCCGCGCGCGAATCGGTGCTGGGGCTGTCGCCGCAGCGTGTCGCCGAGGACTTCGACCGGCTGCTGGCCGGACTGGGCATGGAGGGCATGGTCCATGTCGACCGCGCCGCAGCCTAGGGCAAGCGCCAGCTGGTGGTCCCAGAACGATTCTGGCTGGTGCCTGCGCGCCAACCGCGCGGGCGCGCGGCTCGGCATCCGCCGCTATTTCGCGGCGGTGAGCCGGCTCGGCGACGGCGTGTTCTGGTACGCGCTGATGTCGATGCTGATCGTGTTCGACGGCTGGAACGGCCTCGCCGCGAGCGCGCACCTTGCCATCACCGGCGTCGCCGCGCTGACGCTGTACAAGGCGCTCAAGCGCTGGACGAAGCGGCCGCGCCCGTTCGCGGCCGACGGGCGCATCCGCGCCTGGGTGGCGCCGCTGGACGAATTCAGCTTCCCCTCCGGCCACACCCTGCACGCGGTGGCGTTCACCGTGGTCGCGCTCGCGCACTATCCGGCGCTGGCCTGGCTGCTGCTGCCGTTCACGGCGAGCGTGGCGGCGTCGCGGGTCGTGCTGGGCCTGCACTATCCCAGCGACGTGCTGGCGGCGACCGCGATCGGCGGTGCGCTGGCCGGCCTGTCGATCGTGGCCGCGGGCGCAGTCCCGATTGTCTTCGCAATCACGCCGTAGGAGCGCCTTCAGGCGCGATGCCTTGCGTCGGGTTCTCCGGGGATCGCGCCTGAAGGCGCTCCCACGGGTTCGACCTTTGCGGTGGTGAGGGAAGGCAGCAGCTGTCCGCGCCAGTCGCGGTCGTTCGCGACCTGCGCGGACGCGCGCGAGGCCTCCAGCGCGGCCAGGTCGATCTCCGCGATCGCCCAGGCCTCCTCGCCCTGCGTGCGCGCCACGACGCCGTCGGCGGGAAACCCGGCGTCCATCGGCGCGAATATCGCCGCCTCGCCGGTATTGACGTCGAGCGCCGGGCTCCACGGCGCCTCGCCCGCGGTCACCGACTGCACCACCAAGCAGCGGTTCTCCAGCGCCCGCCCGAGGCAGCCGGTGCGCACCCGCGCCGCGCCCGCGGCGGTGTCGGTGCAGCTGGGCACCAGCAGCAGCCGCGCGCCGGCTTCGTACTGCGCCCGCACCGGCAGCGGGAACTCGATGTCGTAGCAGACCGCCACGCCGAAGCGCATGCTGCCGGCGTCGAACACCTTCAGCGCATCGCCGCCGTCGATGGCGCCCGCCTGCTTCTCGAAGCCGGTCAGCTGCAGCTTGTCCTGCCAGGCATGGCAGCCGTCGGAAAGCAGCAGGTCGGCGCGGTTGCGGTAGCGACCGTCGCCGATCCCGAGCAGGAAGGTACCGGCGGCGATCGTCATGCCGGTGTCGCGCGCAATGCCGGAGAACAGCGCGATCCAGTCGTCGCGATGACGCTGGATCGCGGCCAGCGAGGCGTGCAGGTCTCCTGCGGTGGCGTCGTCGAAGGTCGCGCCCAGCTCCAGCGACAGGTATTCGGGCAGCACGGCGATGCCCGCGCCCTGCGCGGCGACGCCTTCGAGCAGGCGCCGCTGGCGATCGGCGAACGCGGCGAACGAAGCCGGCCGCCCGATCGCGTACTTCGCCGCCGCGATCCTCATGCGATGCCATCCAGTGGACGCGTCCAGAACGTCAGCGCGTGCCGGGTCTGGCCGATATCCACTTCGTTCCAGTCCAGTTCCATCGCCAATTTCGGCTGGCGCGCATAGCCGCGCTTCGACCAGAACGCCTCGTTGCCGCGATGGCCGCCGGGCCGGCGCGGGTCGGCCTGGTCGCGGTCGATCGCAGCGAACGCGGTCCATTCGAACCCGCCCAGCGCGCGCGCATGCGCCTCGCGCCCGTCGAAGAAGGCGTGGCCGATGCCGCGACCGCGCCAGGCCGGCAGCAGCACCGACTCGCCGAAATAGAACACCTTGCCCGCGTCGATCCCCTGTGCGCGAAACGGCGCCTGGAAGGCGGGCGCGTCGTCCGCCAGGGGGATGCCGGTGGACGCGCCGACCACGCGGTCGCCGTCGAACGCCAGCACGAACACGCTGCGCGGCGAGGCGGCGTACGCGGCGAGATATTCGCGCTCGTATTCCATGTCGCCGGCGTAGAGGTAGGGCCAGTCCCGGAAGACCGCGATGCGCAGTGCAGCGACATCGTCGAGATGCCGCTGCGCGCCGTCGCCGGTCAGGCTGTGGATGGCGATGGCGCTGTCGTTTTCCATCTCGCGATTCTAGAGCGTATCGATGGTCCGGTTTCCCTGCGCTTGCCCCCGGCCCTCCCCCGCCTGCGGGGGAGGGCCGGGGTGGGGGCCACCTCGCCGACGCTCAACCGCGCGCTTCACCCGTGCGCGCCGACAGCTGGTACCAGTCGACCTTGCGCGTGACCACCATGATCGCCGCCAGGATCAGGAACAGCAGGCCGGCACCGAGCACCAGCGCGTTGTCCTCCGACACCAGCAGGCCGTACAGCGCCGCGTACAGCGTCGCCAGCATCGCCGCGAAGCCGATGCCGCGGGCGCGGCTGTGCAGCACGTGCGAGAGGTAGAAGCCGAGCAGCCCGATGCAGGCGACGCTGGCGACGAGATAGGCCCAGCCGAACGCGACGTGCTCCGACAGGCTCACCAGCAGCAGGAAGAAGATCGCCAGCGCCAGGCCCACCAGTCCGTACTGGATCGGGTGGATGCGCAGCTGCTTGATCAGCTCGAACATGAAGAAGCCGACGAAGGTCAGCAGCACGAACAGGATGCCGTACTTGCTGGCGCGGTCGGCCTGCGAGTAGGCGTCGACGGGCTCCACCAGCGACACGCCGATCGCATCGACGCCCTCGTTGCCCATGCCGTCGCGGACCGCCGCCACCGACGCCGACGACAGGCCGCTGCCGGTCCGGTACTGGTGCTGGGCATTGGTGGCGAGCGACGAGACCTCCCAGATCGCCTTGAAGCCGTTGGCGTCGATGCTGCGCTGGCCCGGCAGGAAGGCGCCGTTGAACAGCGGGTGCGGCCACGGCGAAGCGATCGCGATCCGGTTGTGCGTCGCCAGCGGCGCGACCGCGAGCGCCTCCGCGCCGGCAAGCTCGAAATCCAGCCGCGTCTGCAGCGACACCGTGCCGCCGGCCACCGGCGGCGTCAGCCGCACGTGCACGCCGGGCTGGTCGCGATGACCGTGGCCCTGCAGCAGCGCGGCGTCCGCGCCGTCGACCTGCAGCCGCGGCGAACCGCGCAGGCCGCGCACGTCGGCGATGCCGTAGCTGAGCCAGGGACGGCCGATCTTGCGCGGCAGCTCCGGATCGGCGTCGCGCGGGATCTGCGCCTCGAAGTCCGCCGCCAGCTGCCCCGACAGCGTGTACATCCGCACTTCGTGCAGACCGCGCCGGCGCGTGTAGGGTTTCATCGCGCCCTCGAGCGCCATCGTTTCGGGGAAGAACAGCCATTCGCCGCTTTCGCCGTCGCGCTTGACCTTGCGCACCACCTCGCCGGCGCTGTTCTTCTCCTCGACCTCGACCGTCTCGGTCCACGGCACCACCAGCACCGGGCCGGCGATGCCCTGCGCGGCGGCCTCGCTGCGCGCGATCTCGCGCACCGCGTCGCGCCGGTAGGCCTCGCGGTCGTGGATCACCCCGCGGATCAGCAGCAGGGGAACCAGGATCGCCAGGGTCATGCCCAGCACCATCAGGATCTTCAGCCACAGTCGCATTGCACCGCCTCCTCATCCGGGATGTCGGCCCGCAGGATGGGCAGCGCATGCGAGGGGACGATGGGGAAACGGTGAAGCGTGGGTGAAGCAACGGGCATCGCTCCAGCGAGGGCCGGACTCCCTCCAGTTGTCATCCCGACCGTCACTCCAGTTGTCATCCCGACCGCAGGGAGGGATCTCCGGCCGCGATGGAGCACACGGGCTGAAGCACGCTGAGGCCTGGAGCAGCCCGGCGTCGTTGGAGATCTTTCCCTGCGGTCGGGATGACAGTGTGATGGCGGTGACACCACCGCCAGTACACGGCTTGCGCTGGGATGACGACGAAGACGGCCGTCGAGCGGCGCTCAGCCCACACGCAATCGCACGCTGGCGACAGCGCCGCCTTCCGGCCGGTTGCGCAGCACCGCCTCGCCACCGTGCAGCGCGGCGACCTCGCGCACGAAGCCCAGGCCGAGTCCGCTGCTGCGCGCCTGCGTGCGCGGGCGTGGCAGCGAGTAAAAGCGCTCGAAGACGCGCTCGATCGCGTAGTCCGGCACGCCGGGACCTTCGTCGGACACCTCGAAGCGCAGGCCATCCGCCTCGGCGTCGGCCACGAGCGAGACCACGCCGCCTTCCGGCGAGAAATCGATGGCGTTGTCGAGCAGGTTGCCGAGCATCTGCCTGAGCAGGAACCGGTCACCGCGCAGCGGCGGCAGCGAAGCGTCGATGCGCGTCTCGATGCGCACGCCCGCGTCGGCGGCCCGGACCGCGGCATCGGCGACCGCGTCCACTGCCACTTCCGCAACGTCCATGTCTTCCGGCTGTTCGATCCGCTGCCGGTGCTCGACCGCCGCCAGCGCCAGCAGCTTGTCGATGGTCTGCGTCAGCCGCTCGCCCTGCGCGCGGATGGTGCCGGCGAAGCGCAGCCGGTCGGCCTCGGGCAGCGGGCCTTCCAGCAGTTCCGCCGCACCGCGGATCGCGGTCAGCGGCGACTTCAGCTCGTGCGTCAGGTCGTGGACGTAACGCTCGACGTACTGCTTGCCTTCGAGCCGGTCACGCATCGTCTCCAGCGCCAGGCCGAGGTCGCGGAATTCGCCCGCCGAACGCGGCAGGCTCGCGCGCTCGCCCTCGGTCACCGCGCGCGCGTAGCGCTGCAGCCCGCCCAGCTGCCGCGACAGCCACCACGCCGCGAGCAGTCCGATGCCCAGCGCCGCGCCGAGCAGCACCAGCCCCCAGCGCCGCACGATGCGCTCGCTGCGCAGGATGAAGGGTTCGATCGTACGGTTGGGCTTGGAGACGGTCAGCACGCCGATGATGCCGCCCGCGTCGTCGAGGACCGGCGCGGCCACGTACATCACCGACGAGGAATCGTCGTCCGGGTCGCTGCGCGTGGAGCGCGCGCCGTACTCGCCGCGCAGGGTGCGGTGGACATCGTTCCAGCGCGAGTTGTCGCGGCCCAGGTCGATTCCGGCCGAGTCGTAGACGACGATCCCTTTCGCGTCTGTCACCGTGATCCGGTAGCTCACCGCATCCTTGTCGAAGTTCCAGATCCGCGCACCGAGCTCGCGCTGACGCAGGTCGGCGATGCGAACGGCGAAGCGGCCGTCGGCCATGCGCCCGGCGAGCATGTCGTCGGCCGCCAGTTCGGCCAGCACGTTGGCGGTGTCGGCCAGCGTGTCCTCCATCGCCTGGCGCACGCCCGGCTTCACTTCCTGTACGAACACGCGCATCAGCAGGATGCCGGCGATCGCGACGATCACGAAGTAGCCGAGCAGGATGCGCAGGCCGATCTTCATGCGCGCGGATCAGGCGGCGTCGATCGAATAGCCGAGGCCGCGGTGGGTGCGGATCGGTTCGGCGTCGGGCGCGATCGCGTGCAGCTTCGCGCGCAGCGTCTTGACGTGGGTGTCGATGGTGCGGTCTCCGGTCTCGAACGCGTCACCCCAGACGCGGTCCATCAGCTGCGCGCGGCTCAGCACCGCCCCCGGCCGCGCCAGCAGCGCCGCGAGCAGGCCGTACTCGTAGCGGGTCAGCTCCAGCAGGCGGCCGCGGTAGCGCACGCGCATGCCCTCGCTGTCGTGCTCGAAGCCCGACGTTGCCGGACCGCGGAGTACTTCGTCGCCGGCCACCGGCTGCGCGCGCCGCAGCACCGCGCGCACGCGGGCGACGAGTTCGCGCGGCGAGAACGGCTTGGGCACGTAGTCGTCGGCGCCCAGCTCGAAGCCGAGGATGCGGTCGGCCTCCTCCTGCCGCGCCGTGAGGAAGATCACCGGCAGGTCGCGACCGGCGCGCAGCTGCCGGCACAGCGCGAAGCCGCCCAGGTCCGGCAGGCCGACGTCGAGGATCGCAAGATCGAAGGCGTCGCGCGACGCCGCGGCCAGCGCATCGCCCGCGGTCAGGCAGTGCGTCGCCGCGTGCCCTTCCTCGCGCAGCGCGTACAGCACGGTCTCGGCGATCGCGGTTTCGTCTTCGACCAGCAGGATGCGGGACATTCGGGAATCGGGAATCGGGAATCGGGAATCGGGAATCGGGAATCGGGAATCGGGAATCGGGAATCGGGAGAAGCGTAACGGTTTGTCATCCCGAGCGCAGCGAGGGATCTGCTTCTCGTCCGGGCAAAGGCAGATCCCTCGCTGCGCTCGGGATGACAAACATTTAGGCTGTCCTCCATTCCTCATCCCCAACTCCCCTTCCCGGGTCCCGATGAACTACCGCCACGCCTTCCACGCCGGCAACCATGCCGACGTCCTCAAGCACACCGTGCTGCTGGCGCTGTGCGATGCGCTGGCGGCGAAGCCGGCGGCCTGCTTCGCGCTCGACACCCATGCCGGTCGCGGCCTGTACCGGCTGGACGACGATGCCGCCAGCAGGACCGGCGAAGCCGGGGAAGGCGTGCTGGCGCTCCTGCGGCGCGCCGGCAGCACTCCGGTGCTGGCCCGCTACCGTGACGCGATCGCCGCCTGCCGCACACGGCATGGCGCCGCGGCCTATCCCGGTTCGCCGTGGCTGCTGGCGCACGCGCTGCGCGAGCAGGACCGCATCGCCTGCTGCGAGCTGCAGCCGGACGAGGCCGCGACGCTGAAGCGCAGCTTTGCCGACGACCCGCGCGTCGCCGTGCACCAGCGCGACGGCTACGCCGCGATCGGCGCCCTGCTGCCGCCGAAGTCCGGCACCACCCGGATCAACCGGGGCCTGGTCCTGATCGACCCGCCCTACGAGGCGCAGCGCGCGGAATTCGATCCGATCCTGGCCGCCCTGCGCCTCGGGCTGGAACGCTGGCCGCAGGGCATGTTCGCGCTGTGGTATCCGATCAAGCAGCGCGCGACCCTGCAGCCGTTCCTGCGTCGCGCCGCACACCTGCCGGCGAAGGGCGTGCTGTGCGCGGAACTGATGGTCCGCCCCGAGGAATCGGCCCTGCGCATGAACGGCAGCGGCCTGCTGCTGTGCAATCCGCCGTGGCGCTTCGAGCAGACACTGGCCGCGCTGCTGCCGGTGCTGCAGGCGGGGCTGGCACCCGCGGGCGGATCGCATCGCCTGCAGTGGCTGCGCAACGACGACGCCTGAAGCTGCGGTGCGCCAGCGCATGCAAGGAAACCTTTGACACGTCCGTCATCCCCGCGAAGGCGGGGACCCAGCGTCTTTGCTTCAGAGCCTGAAGCCACCGGATGACCAGCCATTCGGCTGTTGGGAAGCATTTCCCGCCTTCGCGGGAATGACGGCCCTTGGCTCGAACCTCCCAAGGTAAAATCACCGCCTTCGCACGCTGGCAACCCCGTTGCCGGCGCGATCGTGCTTTTCCGGATCCAGGATCGATGCCCGCAGAACCCCTTTCCACCCCGCCGCTGCCGCGGCCCGGCCAGCCACGCGCCTGGTGGCGCGCGCCCGCCAGCCGCAGCGCGCTGGCCTGGCATGCCGCGCGAGCCGCAAGCGCGCACGGCGCCCCGCTGCTGCTGGTCGCGCGCGACAACCACGCCGCGCACCAGCTCGAGGCCGACCTGCACACCCTGCTGGGCGCCGACGGCGCGCTGCCGGTGGTGGTGTTCCCGGACTGGGAAACCCTGCCCTGGGACCGCTTCAGCCCGCATCCGGACATCGTCTCGCAGCGCCTGGCCACCCTGCTGCGGCTGCCCTCGCTCAGGCAGTCGGCAATCGTCATCGTGCCGGTGCAGACCCTGCTGCAGCGGCTGCCGCCGCTGCGCTATGCGGTCGGCAGTGCGTTCGACGTGCGCGTCGGGCAGACCCTGGACCTCGACGCCGAGAAGCGCCGCCTCGATGGCGCCGGCTACCGCAACGTGCCGCAGGTCTTCGACCCGGGCGATTTCGCGGTGCGCGGCGGGCTGCTCGACGTCTACCCGATGGGCGCGTCGCAGCCGTTCCGCGTCGAGCTGTTCGACGACAGCATCGAGACGATCCGCGCCTTCGACCCGGAGACGCAGCGTTCGCTCGACAAGGTCGACGCGGTGCGGATGCTGCCCGGCCGCGAAGTGCCGATGGACGAGGACTCGCTCGGCAGCGCGCTCGACGCCCTGCGCGAGCGCTTCGACATCGACACGCGCCGCAGCGCGCTGGTGCAGGACCTGCGGGCGGGAATCGCGCCGGCCGGCATCGAGTACTACCTGCCGCTGTTCTTCGAAAAGACCGCGACGCTGTTCGACTACCTCGCCCCGGACACGCTGCCGTTGGTGGACGAAGGCGCGCTGGAGGCCGCCGACCACTTCTGGAAGCAGGCCGCCGATCGCTACGAGCAGCTGCGCCACGACATCGAGCGCCCGATCCTGCCGCCGGCTGAACTGTGGCTGTCGCCGGACGCGCTGCGCGAGCGCCTGAACGCCGGCAGCCGGATCGAACTCTGCGGCGCCGCGCACGCGCGCCACGCGCAGGCGCGGCCGCTCGGCGACCAGCCGGCACCGGCGCTGCCGCTGTCGGCGCGTGACAGCGAAGCGGGCGCGGCGCTGAAGTCGTTCCTGTCCAGCTATCCCGGGCGAGTGCTCGTCGCCGCCGACTCCGCCGGCCGTCGCGAGGCGCTGCTGGAACTGCTGGATGCAGCAGGCCTGAAGCCGACGGTCCTTCCGGACTTCATCGCATTTCTTCCAGATCGTCATTCCCGCGCAGGCGGGAAAGACGATGCATTTGCGATCGCCGTCGCCCCGCTCGACGACGGCTTCGCGCTCGACGATCCGCGCATCGCGATCCTCACCGAACGCCAGCTGTTCCCCGAGCGCGCCTCGCAGCCGCGCCGGCGCAAGCGCGCGGGACGCGAACCAGAGGCCATCATCCGCGACCTAGGCGAGCTCACCGAAGGCGCGCCGATCGTGCACGAGGACCACGGCGTCGGCCGCTACCGCGGCCTCGTCACGCTCGACGCCGGCGGCCAGCCCGGCGAATACCTCGACATCGAATACGCCAAGGGCGACCGCCTGTACGTGCCGGTCGCGCAGCTGCACCTGGTCAACCGCTACTCCGGCGCCTCGCCCGAAACCGCGCCGCTGCACTCGCTCGGCGGCGAACAATGGACCAAGGCGAAGCGGAAGGCGGCGGAGAAGGTCCGCGACGTCGCCGCCGAACTGCTGGAGATCCAGGCCAGGCGCATGGCCCGCGCCGGACTGGCGCTGCCGGTGGACCGCGCGATGTACGAACCGTTCGCGGCGGCCTTCCCGTTCGAGGAAACCCCCGACCAGCACGCCGCGATCGAGGCCGTGATCCGCGACCTGGGCAGCAGCCAGCCGATGGACCGCGTGGTCTGCGGCGACGTGGGATTCGGCAAGACCGAGGTCGCCGTGCGCGCCGCGTTCGTCGCCGCCGCCGCCGGCAGGCAGGTCGCGGTGCTGGTGCCGACCACGCTGCTGGCCGAGCAGCACTACCGCACGATGGCCGACCGCTTCGCCGACTGGCCGCTGCGCGTGGAGGTGCTGTCGCGCTTCAAGAGCACCAAGGAGATCAAGGCCGAGATCGGCAGGATCGCCGACGGCACGCTCGACGTCATCGTCGGCACCCACCGGCTGCTGCAGCCGGACGTGAAGTTCAAGGACCTGGGGCTGGTGATCGTCGACGAGGAGCAGCGCTTCGGCGTGCGCCAGAAGGAGGCGCTCAAGGCGCTGCGCGCCAACGTGCACCTGCTCACGCTCACCGCCACGCCGATCCCGCGCACGCTCAACATGGCCATGGCCGGCCTGCGCGACCTGTCGATCATCGCCACCCCGCCCGCGCACCGGCTGGCGGTGCAGACCTTCATCGCCGCCTGGGACGACGCGCAGCTGCGCGAGGCGTTCCAGCGCGAGCTCGCGCGCGGCGGCCAGGTGTACTTCCTGCACAACGACGTCGAGAGCATCGGCCGCATGCAGCGCCAGCTCGAGGAGCTGGTGCCGGACGCCCGCATCGGCATCGCCCACGGCCAGATGCCCGAGCGCGAACTGGAGAAGGTGATGCTCGACTTCCACAAGCAGCGCTTCAACGTGCTGCTGTGCACGACCATCATCGAGTCGGGCATCGATATCCCCAACGCCAACACCATCATCATCAACCGCGCCGACAGGTTCGGCCTGGCCCAGCTGCACCAGCTGCGCGGCCGCGTCGGCCGTTCGCACCATCGCGCCTACGCCTACCTCGTGATCCCCGACCGGCGCTCGATCACCGGCGACGCGCAGAAGCGGCTGGAGGCGATCGCCTCGATGGACGAGCTCGGCGCCGGCTTCACCCTGGCCACGCACGACCTCGAGATCCGCGGCGCCGGCGAGCTGCTCGGCGAGGACCAGAGCGGGCAGATGGCCGAGGTCGGCTTCAGCCTGTACACCGAACTGCTGGAGCGCGCGGTGCGCTCGATCAAGCAGGGCAAGCTGCCGGACATCGACGAGCCGATGCACCGCGGCGCCGAGGTGGAGCTGCACGTGCCGGCACTGATCCCCGACGACTACCTGCCGGACGTGCACACGCGCCTGACACTGTACAAGCGCATCAGCTCCGCGCGCGATACCGAGGAACTGCGCGAACTGCAGGTGGAGATGATCGACCGCTTCGGCCTGCTGCCCGATCCGGCGAAGCACCTGTTCGCGATCGCCGAGCTGAAACTGCAGGCGACCGCACTGGGCATCCGCAAGCTCGACCTCGGCGAGGCCGGTGGGCGCCTGCAGTTCGTGGAGAAGCCCGACGTCGACCCGATGGCCGTGATCCGCCTGATCCAGGGCCAGCCGAAGCACTACCGCATGGACGGCCCGGACAAGCTGCGCATCACGCTGGACCTGCCCGATTCCGACACGCGGCTCAAGGCCGCGCGCGGATTGCTGATCGCGCTGGCGCCGGGCGCGGAACGGAGGACTTGAAGGCGTCCTGACCAAGTCGTCGTCCCCGCGAAGGCGGGGATCCCGTGTCGTTGCGTTCAACAATGGAAGACGCTGGGTCCCCGCCTTCGCGGGGATGACGGCTCTTGTTCGGACTTCCTGGAGGTTTCTTGCCGCGACGTTTACGTCCACCTCACCGCGCGGTCACCCGCGCAGGGGTAGCGTCGAAGGCCCGCACGGAGCACGACGATGCCCTATGCCAGCCTCGGCGACCTGCCCGATTCCGTCCGCGACAACGTGCCGAAACACGCGCAGGAGATCTACAAGGAGGCCTTCAACAGCGCCTGGGACCAGTACAAGGATCCCGACGATCGCCGCGGCGACGCCAGCCGCGAGGAAACCGCGCACCGCGTCGCCTGGGCCGCGGTGAAGGAGAAATACGAGAAGGGCGACGACGACCGATGGCACGCGAAGAAGTAGCCGCAGGCGACCGCCTGCGCGTCGCGGGCGCGCCGATCGCGCACAATGTCGGAATGACCAGACGCCTCCTGCTCCCGCTGCTCGCCGCCCTCCTGCTTCCCGCCTGCGCGGGGACGCCATCGTCCGGCGACGCGGGCGGCGCCACCTTCATCGTCGTGCGCCACGGCGAGAAGACCAGCGACACCGAACGCGATCCCGACCTCGGCGCGGCCGGCATCGAACGCGCGCGGCAGCTCGCGCGGCGCCTCGCCGGCGACGACATCACCGCCATCTACACCACCGACTATCGGCGCACCCGGCAAACCGTGGAGCCGACCGCCACCGCGCACGGCATCGACGCCAAAACCTACGACGCGAAGCTCTCCGCCGACGAGTTCGCGGCGCAACTCAAGGCGGCCCACCCGCGCGGCACCGTGCTCGTCGCCGGCCACAGCAACACCGTACCGGACATCGTCGCCGCGCTGTGCGGATGCGAAGCCGCGCCGATGCCGGAAACCGAATACGATCGCCTCAGCACGGTCCATGTCGCCGCCGGCAGCGGCGCGCGGCTGCAGGTGACGCGCTTCGGCGCACCCGCGCACGCGCCATGAGCGCACCCTTCGGCGACTGGGACGGCAGCACCGCCGACGCGCGCCGGGTGCAGAACGAACTGGCGGCGAAAGTGTCGCTGCGCGACGGCTTCCCGAAGCCACCGCGCTGGATCGGCGGTTTCGATGTCGGCTTCGAGGACGAGGGCACGGTGACCCGCGCCGCGGCCGTGCTGCTGGACGCGCGCACGCTGCAGCCGGTCGCCTGCGAGGTGGTGCGCATGGCCACGACCATGCCCTATGTCCCCGGCCTGCTCAGTTTCCGCGAGCTTCCCGCCCTGCTTCAGGCGCTGCAGCGGCTGCCGCACGCGCCCGACCTCGCCTTCGTCGACGGCCACGGCATCGCCCACCCGCGAAGGCTGGGCATCGCCGCGCATTTCGGCGTCGCCGCCGACCTGCCCAGCATCGGCGTGGCCAAGAAGATCCTCGTCGGCACCACGTCCACCGCGCTGCACGACATGCGCGGCGCGTTCACTCCGCTGCGGCACAAGGGCCAGCAGATCGGCTGGCTGCTGCGCAGCAAGGTCCGCTGCAACCCGCTGGTGGTCTCGCCCGGCCATCGCGTGTCGATGGCCGGCGCGCCGGAGCTGGTGATGCGCTACACCACGACCTACCGCCTGCCGGAGCCGACCCGACTCGCCGACCGCATCGCCTCGCGGCGCGGCGCGGTGGACATGGCGACGGACGCGCCGGATTCCGGCGCCGACTGATGCCCCTCCCCCCGCCTGCGAAGCAGGCGGGGGGAGGTTGGGAGGGGGGCGCTTTCGCTGTTGCTGTTGCCTGCAAGACCGAAGAACGGCAAAAGCCAAAGCGCCCCCACCCCAACCCTCCCCCGCGCTTCGCGCGGAGGAAGGAGCAGAGCGAAACGAAGCGCGGCGCGGAACGGTCCGTTTCCCGCCATCGACACCCCGGACGCGGCGGACGTGCAATCCTGCGCACAGCCAGCCATCGGGAGCCCGCCATGACCACGATCATCCCCCCGCGCGAGCACGACATCGGCAACCTCGTGGTGCGCCGCGCCGTGCCGACGATCCAGGCGCGCAGCGTCGGCCCGTTCGTGTTCGTCGACCACATGGGACCGGCGGTGTTCGAGCCCAACGTCGGCGTCGACGTACGCCCGCACCCGCACATCGGCCTGGCCACGGTGACCTTCCTGTGGTCGGGCACGATCCGCCACCGCGACACGCTCGGCTCGCTGCAGGACATCAACCCGGGCGACGTCAACTGGATGACCGCGGGCCGCGGCATCGCCCACTCCGAGCGCACGCCGGCGGAGCTGCGCGAAGGCGAGCAGCCGCTGCACGGCATGCAGACCTGGGTGGCGCTGCCGAAGCGGCACGAGGAGACCGACCCCGCCTTCCACCACCACGCCGCCGCTTCCCTGCCCCGGTTCGAGCGCCGGGGCGCGACCCTGCGCGTCATCGCCGGCCGCGCCTACGGCGAGGAATCGCCGGTGCGCGTGTTCACCGACACGCTGAACGTCGCCATCGACCTCGACGCCGACGCCGAGATCGCGATCGACGCCAGCCACGCCGAGCGCGCGCTCTACGTGCTCGACGGCGAGGCGCAGCTCGACGGCGCCGACATCCCCGGGCGCCACCTCGTGCTGCCGGACCCCGGCTCGCCGGCGATCCTGCGCGCGAAGACGCCGGTCAAGGCGATCCTGTTCGGCGGCGAACCGCTCGACGCGCCGCGCCACCTGTGGTGGAACTTCGTGTCGTCGTCGAAGGATCGCATCGAGCAGGCCAAGCGGGACTGGCTGGACGGCCGCTTCGGCGCGATCGAGGGCGAAACGGAGTTCATCCCGCTGCCGGAAAGATGATGCAGGTCATGTTTTTGTGCGTTGCATCATATTCTTTCACGTGGCAAGGTCCCTGTACGTCCATGGGGGATCCACAGAATGAGATCGTTCCGCTGGCTGTCTCTTGCGGCGCTCCTGGCGCCGTTCCAGGCATTCGCGCAAACCACGGTCACCTGTCCGCAGCTGCCCGCCGACGGCGGACTGCGGTGGGAAACGAGCGAGGGCCCCGACTTCCTGTACTGCAAGGCCGTGCGCGACGCCGACGGCGAGCAGGCGTTCGGGGTGATGCTGCGGCAGAAATCGCCCTTCCGCACGTACCGTGCCCGTCGCACGGAAGAGGCCATCATCGGCGGGCGCGAGGTGCATTGGTACCGTGGCAACGTGTCCTCCCAACCCGACGCCATCGTGCGCGAAACGCTGGTCGAACTGGACAACGGATTCACCGCGCACATCATGTTGCGGGCGGATTCAGAAGAAGAACGCGCCGAAAAGCAGCGCCTGGTCGAGCGGCTGCAGTTCTAGAACGTGCAATGCCGCTTGGGCGCGACCGGGGCAACGCATTCATCCGGTTGCCTGAAAGATGATGCGCGTCATGCTTTGTGCATTGCATCATCCGCGGGCGCATGGCAGGGTTCCCTGAAGCCTTGCGCGGAAAATCCCCCATGAAAACGAGACACTGGCTGTTCCTTGCGATGCTGCTGCCCTTCCCCGCACTCGCGCAGTCCGCGCCGAGGTGCCCGGACCTGCCCGTGGACGGGAACCTGTCCTGGGAAGTGACGGAGGGCGAGGGTTTCCTTTATTGCAAGGCGATGCGCGAAGCAGACGGCATGCAGGCCTTTTCGGTCATGCTGCGGGACAAGTCCCCGTTCCGCGAACGCTTTTCGCTCCGCGCGGAAAAGGCCGTCATCGATGGACACGAAGTGCGCTGGTACCGGGGAGACACCGCGCTGCAGCCGGACGCGATCGTTCGCGAAACGCAGATCGAACTGGATGATGACCTGTTCGCGCACATCGTGCTCCGCGTGGAGACGGAGGAACAGCGCGCCGAAAGCCAGCGCCTGGCAGAAAGCCTGCGTTTCCAGGGCACGTGGATCGGCAGCAACTGAGCCGGCCACTCCCGGCTGCGGATTGTCCTTTGGCCGGACGCGCACCGCGCACATGATCGCCGCCGCGCCGGTCCGGGGCCCTTGGCCGGTTCGCCGCGATCAGTCCCCGCCGACGCTGGTCGGACGGAACCGCAGGCTCTCGGCCAGCAGCTGGTTCTCGGCCAGTTGCGCCTCGGAATCCGCGCGCAGGACGATGTGCGCCGTGCTCTTCCTGCCCAGTTCGACCAGGGTTTCGCGGACATGGACGTTCTGTCGGGTGGCCACTTCACCGCGGTACCAGGACACCTTGTGCCCGTCGATCACCGCCTTGTCCTCGCGCAGCGCGCGCTCGGGTCGGAACGCGGATTCGGCCCGCAGCATGACCGAAAACGCCTGCGAGCCATCCGACTCGCGCATGGCCTTGCAGAACACGAAGTCGGGCCCGGCCAGCGCTTCCCAGTGCAGGCTGCTGTTCGACGGCAGCTCGGGACAGTTTTCGGCGACGGATTGCGCGAGCACGTGGCCGGGCCACAGCAGGGCCGCCAACAGCAGGTACATCGATTTCATTGGTGTCACTCCATGTAGCGAAGGGACCACGAGGTCACAGCCCTGCATGGGGGAAAGTGCTGCACCGCAACAACATTCGTGGGTAATTCATCGTTCCAGCTAGGGGGATGAACTCCATTTCCGCCGGCACTATACCGAAACGGGCCCGTTGTCCAATGGGTCTGCACCGCATTTCCACCGGCACGCACCCGCCGACCGGCCGGCACTGGCCCCTTCCTTCCATCGTTTTCTTAACGCGTGGCGCCGGACGATGATCTAGCGTTGTCGCCGCGGCGGGCCCATGACCACCCGCCTGGGGAAACGCATCATGGTGAAGAAACTCGCTGCCGAGTTCGTCGGCACGTTCTGGCTTGTGTTGGGGGGCTGCGGCAGCGCCGTGCTCGCGGCCAACTTCGGCGGTGACGGCAATCCGCTGGGCATCGGCTTCGTCGGCGTGGCACTGGCGTTCGGCCTTACCGTGCTGACCGGCGCGTATGCGCTGGGGCATATCTCCGGCGGGCATTTCAATCCCGCGGTGAGCTTCGGGCTGTGGGCCGGCGGGCGCTTCCCGGCGAAGGACCTGCTGCCCTACATCGTCGCGCAGACGATCGGCGCGTTCGCCGCGGCCTGGATCCTGTTCCAGATCGCCAGCGGCACCGGCACGTTCTCGATCGACAACAGCGCCGCCGGCGCGTTCGCCACGAACGGGTTCGGCGACTTCTCGCCGGGCGGCTACTCGATGGCGGCGGCCTTCCTGTGCGAAGTGGTGCTGACGGCGTTCTTCCTGATCGTGATCATGGGCGCGACCCACGACCGCGCACCCGTGGGCTTCGCGCCAATCGCGATCGGTCTGGCGCTCACCCTGATCCACCTGATCAGCATCCCGGTGACCAACACTTCGGTGAACCCGGCGCGTTCGACCGGCGTAGCGCTGATCGCGGGCGGCACGTCGCTGTCGCAGCTGTGGCTGTTCTGGCTGGCGCCGATCCTCGGCGGACTGGTCGGCGGCCTCTACTACAAGTGGCTGGGACACGATCGGCCGGACATCGTCGGCAACGGCTGATCGACGCCACGGCCACGCAAGAAAAAGCCGGGCAGTGCCCGGCTTTTTTCATGGGGTCGATACCACGCCTCCGATCAGTACCCGACCGTGACCCGTCGCCGTCGCGCGTCGTCCTTCTCGATCCGGTCCAGCAGTGCCACGGCGAAGTCCTCGCTGCTGATGCGGCTGTTGCCGGCCGCATCGAACAGGGGCGCGTCGCCGCCGAGCCGGTAATGGCCCGTACGCTGGCCGGGCGCGATCACGAACGAGGGGCTGACGAAAGTCCAGTCCGGCCCGGCGTCCGAACCGCGCAGCGTGTCCAGGACCTCGCCCAGCGCCAGGGCCTCGGCGCGGTATTCGGCCGGGAAGTCCGGCGTGTCGACGGCGCGCACGCCCGGCGCGACTTCGAGGCTGCCGGCGCCGCCGACCCAGAACAGGCGCTTCGCAGCGCCCGCGGGCAGGTCCTGCAGGTCCTTCGCCAGCGCGACGAGCTGCGCACCGGTCGTGCCGCCGCGCGGGGATACGCTGACGACGGCGGCATCGACGCCCTCGAGCGCCGGGCGATACGTCCCCGGCGCGGTGATGTCGCCCGCCACGGCCGCGAAGCCCTCGCGCGGAGGCAGCCGCGCCGGATCGCGCGCGATCGCGACCACGTCGTGGCCGCGCGCGAGCGCCTCGTCGAGGATCCGCGAACCGATGCTGCCGGTCGCGCCGAACAGTGCGAGTTTCATTCCGTGCTCCCTGGCATTGCGCGGTTCAGAACCGGCCTTCCTGGAAATCGACGAAGGCCTGCATGATTTCCTGCTTGGTGTTCATCACGAACGGACCGTAGCGCGCGACCGGCTCGCGCAGCGGGCGGCCGGCGACCAGGATCAGCCGCGCGCCGCCGTCGTCCGCGCGCAGCTTCAGCACGTCGCCGCCGCCGAGCACGGCCATCTCCTGGGCCGCGAGCGGGCGCGCGTCTTCGCCGTCGCCGAGTGCGAGCGATCCCTCGAACGCATACGCGAACGCGCTGTGGCCGTCGGGCAACGGGTACAGCCATTCGGTGCCCGGCGCGAGTTCGACATCGAGGTACAGCGGATCGGTCGCCGGCTGCGCGATCGGGCCGCGCACGCCATCGACCTCGCCGGCGATCAGCTTCACGGTCACGCCCTCGGCCGGCGTCACCACCGGCAGCTGCTCCGGCGGGAACTCCTGGTAGCGCGGATCGGTCATCTTGTCCTTCGCCGGCAGGTTCACCCACAGCTGGAAGCCGCGCATGCGGCCGGCTTCCTGCTCGGGCATTTCCGAATGCACCAGGCCGCGGCCGGCGGTCATCCACTGCACGCTGCCGGGGACCAGCAGGCCCTCGTTGCCGTGGTTGTCCTTGTGGCGCATGCGGCCGTCGAGCATGTAGGTCACGGTCTCGAAGCCGCGGTGCGGATGGCTGGGAAAACCGGCGAGGTAATCCTCGGGCTGGTCGGTGCCGAACTCGTCGAGCAGCAGGAACGGGTCGAGATCCGACAGCTCGCCGCCGCCGATGACGCGGGTCAGCTTGACCCCGGCGCCATCGGACGCGGGCGTGCCGCGGACCTTGCGGGCGATGCGGGCGTAGCGGATGGGATCGGTGGCGCTCATGGTGGTGCCCCTCTGTGGACTGGCCGGAAATATGCGCCCGATTCGCCTCGAAATAACCACCTAAAATAGAACAATATTTGCCATTTTCTTGTCATTGTTCTGATTTAATCCAGAAATCTGCCGTCTTCCCCACCGCAACGAGGACCCCTTGGTCTTCATGGCGGCGGAAAGAAGATCCCTCGCTGCGCTCGGGATGACAGTCCCGGCTGCAGGAGCTGCGGTACGGATCGGATATTCCCGTCCACTGGGCCGATGCCGACAGCGCATGGACCATCTGCCCGGATGCATGGTCGCTCACCGTTCGGCTGCTCGACTACCAACTACCAACTACCAACGATCCAACCATCGGATCACCCCACCACCCCACTCCGCCGCAGCCGCCAGGTGCGGTGGATGCGCGGGTTGCGGGCGAAATCCGGCGGAATCGTGCCCGCGCTGATGTCCTCCACCGACGCGAACGCGGTCAGCGCGCCGGCATCGAGCCGGAAGCGACGGAAGTTGTTCGAGAAGTACAGCACGCCGTTTGGCGCCAGCCGCGCGACCGCCAGACTTAGCAGTTCCACGTGCGAGCGCTGCACGTCGAAGTCGTCGGCGCGCGCGGAGTTGGAGAACGTCGGCGGGTCGCAGAACACGATGTCGAACTCGCTGCGGTCGGCGCGCAGCCAGGCCATCGCGTCGGCCTGGGCAATCCGGTGGCGGGTGCCGCCGATCGCGTTTTCGTGCAGGTTGTCGGCCAGCCATTCGAGGTAGGTCGCCGACAGGTCGACGCTGGTGGTCTGCGCTGCGCCGCCGACGGCCGCCTGCACGGTCGCCGCGCCGGTGTAGCAGAACAGGTTGAGGAAGCGCTTGCCGCGCGCCTCCTCCGCGATGCGCAGGCGCAGCGGGCGATGGTCGAGGAACAGGCCCGTGTCGAGGTAGTCGAACAGGTTCACGCGCAGTTTCGCCGCGCCTTCGCGCACGGTCATGAACTCGCCGCGATGGGCGAAATGGCCGTACTTGCTGCCGCCCCTGCCCTTGGCGCGGGTCTTCACCGCGATGCGTTCGCGCGGCACCTCGAGCGCGTCGGCGGCGCCGGCGAGCAGTTCGCCGAAACGCTTGCGGGTGATGGCCTCCGGGATCTCCGCCGGCGCGGCGTACTCCTGCACGTGCAGCCAGCGCGCGCGCGTGGCGGCATCGGTGTAGACGTCGATCGCGGCAGCGTATTCGGGGATGTCGGCGTCATAGGCGCGGAAGCAGTCGATGCTTTCGCGCTCGCGCCAGGCCTTCGAAGCCTTGAGGGTCTTGCGCAGGCGGTTGGCGACCATGCGCGCGCCTTCGGACAGCTCGCGCGGCGCGGCGTCCGCGCGCACGGCAGGCCGGACCGGGTCGCAGACGATCAGCGTGCACTCCAGCGCGCCATTGAACATCTGGTAGCTCTTCTTCGCGCGCAGGCCGGTGGCGAAGGCGAGTTCGCGATCGCCGCACAGCAGGCTCGCGCGCCAGCCCGGCAGCGCGCGCTTCAATGCGTCGCCGAGCGCGCGGTACAGCGCGGGGTCGGCGGCAAGGCGGGCGTCGTAGGGCGGGTTGCAGGCGACCAGGCCACGGAAGATTCCGGCTTCGGCGGATTGCGCCGCCGAAGCCATGTTTCCATCGGTGACCAGGTCCTCCGCTCCGTCATTCCCGCGAAAGCGGGAATCCATTTTCGCTGTTGCCCTTCCTGGGAAATGCCCGGGAGCAAATGGATGACCAGCGCTTTGCGCTGTTGTGAAACTCCTCCCGCTTTCGCGGGAATGACGGGCAAGGAAATCCGCTTCGAGTTGCTCGACCGGCCGTACTTCCCAGCGAATCGCATCACGCAACCCCGCCGCCGTCGCGTTCTCGCGCGCGGCGCGGATCGCCTGTGGATCGAGGTCGCTGCCATCGAACACCGGCCGCAGTGCGGCGCGGCCGACGCGCTCGCGTGCGACAGCGTCGTCGACCAGCGTGCGCCAGGCATCGGCGTTGAACCCGCGCCAGCGGCTCGGCAATGCGTCACCATGCCGCAACAACCCCGGCGCGACGTCGGCCGCCATCAGCGCGCCTTCGATCACCAGCGTGCCGCTGCCGCACATCGGATCGAGCAGCGCGCCGCCTTCGGCGTAGAGCTTCGGCCAGCCGCCGCGCAGCAGCACGGCCGCCGCCAGGTTTTCCTTCAGCGGCGCATCGCCCTGCGACCGCCGCCATCCGCGCCGGTGCAGGGGCCCACCGCCAAGGTCGACCGACAGCAGCGCCCTGCCCTTGCGCACGACGAGGTTCAGGCGCAGGTCGGGGGATTCGACGTCCACGTCGGGGCGCGCGCCCGAGGCTTCGCGCAGCACATCGACCACCGCATCCTTGATCCGCTGCGCGGCGTAGCGCGCGTGCGTGATCGCGCTGCCGGACACGTGCGCGTCGACCGCCAGCGTCATGCCTGCGTCGAGGTGTTCCTGCCACGCCACTTCGCGCGCGCCGCGATACAGCGCCTCCTCGTCCGGGCAGTCGTAGTCCGCGAGCGGCCAGAGCACGCGGCTGGCCAGGCGCGACCACAGCACCGCGCGCTGCGCGTCAACCAGTTCGCCTTCGACGTTGGCACCCGCTGTGGTCGCGGTCGCCCGTGCGCAACCGAGCGCGAGCAGTTCGTCGGCCAGCAGGTATTCCAGGCCTTTCGCGCAGCTGGCGAAGAATTTCATCGGCTACAGGCGCGCGAGCAGGGCCGCGAACGCATCCGCCGACGCGCCGACGTGGTCCGACAGCCGGTGCGCGTCGTCGACCAGCAGCAGCGTCGCATTGCGCGCGGCGGCCCAGTCGACGACGGCCGCCGCCGGGATCAGCTCGTCGTGCCAGCCGTGGACGATCGACACCGGCACGTCGGCCGCCTGCAGCGGCGGCGCCTCGCCCATGCGGGTCGGCGGCGCCATCAGGAACAGGCCGCGCACCGGCACGCTGAGCGACACCTGCCCGGAGATCCAGGCGCCGAGGCTGGAGCCGGCAAGCACCAGCGGGCCGCGGGCCGCAGCAACGCGTGCCAGCTCCTGCAGGCGCTCCACCCGCGCGAACACGTCGCCGAGTTCGCTGACCTCGCGTTTCGCATCGAGGTCGGTGTAGTCGGGTCGCTCGTGGCTCCAGCCGGCGCGCTCGGCGACCTCCGCCAGCGCCGCCACCTTGGTCGCGTCCGGCCCGCTTTCGAAGCCGTGCGAGAGGATGCAGTGCCCGTGCAGGCTCATGCACCCACCCATTCGACCGCGTCGCCGACGCGCAGCGCGCCGCCTTCGAGGATGCGCGCGCACAGGCCGCCCATGCCGCGCATGGCGTTGTAGCCGCCGGGGCCGAGCGCGTCCTCCATGCGCGAACAAGGATCGCAGGCGTCGGTGCCTTCCAGCAGCACGTCGCCGATGCGGAAGCGGTTGCCCTTCAGCGCGGCCAGTGCGATACCGGACACGACGAGGTTGCGGCGCAAGGTCGCGGGCGCGATCGCGGCATGCCCGCTCAGCGCCGCGATCACAGGCAGGTGCTCGGCCTGGATCAGGGTGATGCCGCGCTTGCCGCTGCCGCCCTGGTAGCGGTCGCCGGCGAGTCCGCCGCCGGCCGTCGCATCGACGGCGCCGACTTCCCGCATCGGCACGTCGCGCGCGGGGCGCAGGCCGATCCAGCGCACTCGACCGGCGCGCGGGAAGCGCGTCATCAGTGCGTGCATCGCGGTTCCGGGCGGCGGCAGTTCCATCGCGCAATGCTAGCATCGCCGCATGCCGCCAACGCCCGACGAAACCGCGATCCGCGTCGACCACCTGCCCTATGTCGCGCGGCTGGAGACGCGGCCGCCAGGGGTGATCGACCTCGTGGTGATCCACTGTACCGAGCTGCCCGACCTCGCCGCCGCGCGTGCGTACGGCGAGCGCGTGCTCTACCCGTCTTCGGGCACCGGCAACAGCGGCCACTGGTATATCGACCGCGACGGCAGCGTGGTCGAATACGTGCCCGCGACGCGCGTCGCCCACCACGTGCGCGGCCACAACCCGCGTTCGGTCGGCATCGAGCTGGTGAACACCGGACGCTATCCGCGCTGGCTTGACGCGGACCACCAGGCGATGGACGAGCCCTATCCCGACGCGCAGGTCGACGCCCTGCTCTGGCTGCTGGCGAAGCTGCGGCGCGACCTGCCGGCGCTACGCCACATCGCCGGCCACGAAGACCTCGATACCGAACGCGTGCCTGCCGGCGACGACCCGTCCGTGCGGGTGGCGCGCAAGCGCGATCCCGGCCCGCTGTTCCCTTGGCCGCGCGTCCTCGCCGCCTCCGGCCTGCACCGCCTCCTGTAGGGAACCTCTAGAAACCATGGATTTGTCATTTCGAACACAGTGAGAAATCTTGCCTGTTCAAGCGATTGGATTGACCAGCCTGCGGCTGTTGTAAAGCGCCTCTCGCTACGCTCGAAATGACAGTTTTTAGAGGTTCCCTGTAGGAGCGCCTTCAGGCGCGATGCTCTTCGTCCCGAGCCCGGGTCCCGAATCAAAAGCATCGCGCCTGAAGGCGCTCCTACAGGATCCATTCGCGGGAGTCCTGCGCGGGATCCGCGAGCAGGGCCCGTATAATCACGGCATTCCGACCTGCGCCAGCCCATGACCTCCCCCGTCTCCGAACTGATCGAACTGCTGTCGCTGGAGCGGCTCGAGGACAACCTGTTCCGCGGCCAGAGCCGCGACATCGGCACCAAGTACGTGTTCGGCGGGCAGGTGCTGGGCCAGGCGCTGTCGGCGGCACAGGCGACGATGCCCGAACCGCGCGCCGCGCATTCGCTGCACGCCTACTTCCTGCGCGCCGGCGACGTCGAGCACCCGATCGTCTACGACGTCGACCGCACCCGCGACGGCGGCACGTTCTCGGTGCGCCGGGTGACCGCGATCCAGCACGGCAAGGTGATCTTCTTCTGCGCGGCCTCGTTCCAGGAAGCCGAGGGCGGCGCCGAGCACCAGCCGCCGATGCCGCAGGTGCCCGATCCCGACGACATCCCGCCGATCGCGCCGCCTCCCGCCGACGTGCTGGCGACGCTGCCGACCAAGGTCCAGCGCTGGCTCAACCGCGGCGGTCCGTTCGAGTTCCGCCACGTGCATCCGCGCGACGACCTCAAGCCCGCGAAGCAGCCGCCGTTCAACCACGTCTGGTTCCGGCTCGGCGAGCGCGTCGGCGACGCGCCGGAGCTGCACCGCGCGCTGCTCGCCTACGCCTCGGACTTCCACCTGCTCGGCACCACCACCTTCCCGCATGGCATCAGCTACTACCAGCCCAACGTGCAGATGGCCTCGCTCGACCACGCGCTTTGGTTCCATCGCCCGTTCCGCGCCGACGAGTGGCTGCTGTACGCGATCGACAGCCCCAGCGCGCAGGGCTCGCGCGGCCTCGCGCGCGGACAGGTCTTCAGCCGCGACGGGCGGCTGGTGGCCAGCACCACGCAGGAAGGCCTGATCCGCGTCGTCGCCGATGCGCGCACGGCCGGTCCGGCTCCGGCGAAGGACTGACCGGACATGCGCCTGGTCTTCAGCAGCGCTCGCATCGAGAACGCCGAAGCCGTCGCGAAACTGCTGGCGGACGAAGGCATCGAGGTGCGGGTGGAGAACGGCCGCACCTTCCGCAGTTCGATCCGCGGCAATTTCAGCTATCGCGAACAGACCGAAACCGGCGAGCGCGCGGCCGTCTGGGTGATCCGCTCCGACGACCAGCCGCGCGCCAGGCAGCTGCTGCGCGACGCCGGGCTGCTGGAGGCCTCGCCGGCGGCGCCCACCGGCTTCCTGCCGACGACCGGCCATGCGGCGCGGGCGGCGTCGCCGGTCCGGCGCGCGCGGATGGGCCTGGGCCTGATCATCGTCGCCGCGGTGGCGCTGGCGCTGTGGCTCAACCAGTTCCGCAATCCCGGCTGGGACCTGCCCGAGCGGGCTCCGTCCGCGCCTGTGCCGGCGCCGATCGATCCCTCCCTGCAGCAGATCGCGACCAGCGCCGAAACCGCCCACCTGATCCCGACCCCGCCCGCGCTGGCCGCGACCCTGGCCGCGCTGGAAAACGCGCAGGCGTCGTCGCCGACGCTGTGCCTGTCCATCGATGGCGTCGATCCGACCGACGCCGCCCTGGCCGCCGCCCGCGCAGCCGGCCTCGATCCGGTGGCGGCGTCCGCCTGCCCCGGCGAAGGCGAGCGGCTGCGCGTGGCGGTGTCCGGCTACCGCACCGACGGCTCCGGTTCCGGCACCGTCGAGGTCGAGGTGGCACGCAACGCCGGCGATCCCGCCGCGAAACGGCTGGAGGTCCGCCGCGAAGGGGACGAATGGCAGGTGTTGCGCGCGCCCTGAACGGGTATGGTCGCACCGGTCACATCCGGCCACCGCGCCGCGTCCCGTCCCGAAGCCCCTTCGCCCGAGCCGCGATGTCCAACGACGCCATCAACCTGCTGATCAAGCGCGAACTCCCCGCCGCCGTCCGCGGCGACCGCGATGCCTACGGTCGCATCGTCATTGCCAGCCAGAACACCGTCACCGCGGTCGCGCTCGCCATCACCCGCGACGTGCCGGCCAGCGAGGACATCGCGCAGGAGGCCTTCCTCTCGGCCTGGCACCACCTGCCGCGGCTGAAAAACCCATCCAGCTTCCTGCCTTGGCTGCGCCAGATCACCCGCAACCTCGCCCACGACCACCTGCGCGGCGGCCGCAACCGGCCGCTCGGCGGCGAGGCGGCGGAGCTCGCGATCCAGTACGCCGCCGATCCCGACGGCTGCCCGATGCAGCAGGCGCTCGACGCCGAACGCGACGCCGTCGCCGCCGACCTGATCTCGGAGCTGCCGGAGGAAAGCCGCGAAGCCCTGCTGCTGTACTACCGCGAGGGCCAGAGTTCGAAGCAGGTGGCGATGCTGCTCGGCCTGTCCGACGCCGCCGTGCGCAAGCGCCTGTCGCGCGCGCGCCAGAGCGTGCGCGAGGACCTGCTGGCGCGCTTCAGCGAGTTCGCGCGCTCCAGCGCGCCGTCGGCGGCGTTCGCGGTCGGCGTCACCGCGGCGCTGGGCATCAGCAAGCCGGCCGCCGCAGCGGGCCTGGGCATCGCCACCAAGTCGATCGCCGGCAGCCTGTTCGCGCGCTTCGCGCTGGGCTTCGCCGGCGCCGCCTCGGGCGGCCTGCTCGGCGGCCTGGTCGCGGCCTGGTTCGCGCGCAGCACCCTGCTCGACTACGCCGGCGACGACGCCGAGCGCAGCGCGCTCAACCGCTTCATCCACCGCTACATGGGCCTGTCGCTGGCGATGATCGCGGTGATCATCGCCACCCATTTCGTCTTCCGCGACGAGGTGCACACCTTCGTTGCCATCGCCATCGCCCTGCTGCTGATGAACTGGCAGCTGCTGGTGATGCTGCCGCGACTGGTGGGTCCGCTGATGGCGCGCGACGCGCGGCACGATCCGGCCGGCGCGTTGCAGCGGCTGCTGGCCTACCGGCTCACCTGGGGCCGCAGCGGCGTGCTGATGAGCAACATCATCGTCATCGGCTCGCTGGTCATCGCGCACCTGCATTTCGCCTGACGGCGCGCCTTTCCACCGCCCTCCTCCCCGCCGTCGTCATCCCGGCGAAAGCCGGGATCCATTTTGACCTTGCCTTTGGCACCTGCTGTCCAACAGCGACAACAAGAACCAAATGGATCCCGGCTTTCGCCGGGATACGAACGAGTACGACATGGAAGGATGACGATCGGACACGGCATGGGGAACGGGAAATGAAAAAAGGCCCGCGTCCTGCGACGCGGGCCTTCGTTCCACCAATGTTGCGCGATCAGCGCCTGGGCGGCTGCAGCTCCGCACGGCTCAGGAAGCCGTCGCGGTTCTCGTCCAGCCACGCGAAGCGCTTGGCCAGCCGCGGCATCTTCTCGTCGACCTCGACGCGGCTGAGCTTGCCGTCCTTGTTGAGGTCGGCTTCGGCGAACTTCTCGTCGAAGCGCTTGCGCATCTCGGCCTCGCGCAGCGGGCGCTGCTTCTCGTGCCAGGCATTGACCTCGCTGCGGACGAGGTAGCCATCCTTGTTGGCGTCGATCGCGGCGAAGTTCTCGACCAGCGGATTCGGACGGTCGCCGCGCCGCGCCTTGCCCGCCTCGAGTTCGGCGCGGCTGATGCGGCCATCGCCGTCCTTGTCGAGGCGTTCGATGCCGCCGTGGCCGCCGAAGCCGCGCGCGCCGTGGTCGCCGCGGCGCCCGTGCCGGCCGTGCTTCCACTGCGGGCGTTCGCCGGCGTCCAGCTTGCCGTCGCCGTTCTTGTCGAGCGTGTCGAACTTCTCCGCCAGCCGCGGAAACTTCGCCGCCTCGGCGCGATCGATCACGCCGTCGCCGTTGGCGTCGAGCGTGGCCTTCGGCGCGCGCTGCGACGTCGCGGAAGGTTCGGCGGCCATCGCCGTGGCCGCGGTGGCCAAGGCCAGCGCGAGCGCGGTGAACAGGGTCTTGTGGTTCATGTGTGTCCTCACCATGCGGCTCCAGTGCCGCCGTGATGGGGTCAACGCGCCGCCCGCGCCCCGGGTTGACATGCACGCGGCCGGGTTCAGCCTGCGGACATGCGGATCGCACCGGGCGCGACCGGGCGCAGTATGCTGGCGGCGGAACGCGAAACAGGGTCTGGCGGTCGAAACGGCATGGGCAACAACGACAACCTGCGGCTGTTCCACACCGGCGAGCACGCCTGCGGCTACTGGCCCGAGCGCACCGCGCGCGACCTCGTGTTCGATCCGCGCGACGAACGCCTGCCCGCGTTCTATCCGCAGGCGCTGCAGTGGGGCTTCCGCCGCTCCGGCGACATCGTCTACCGCCCGCACTGCCAGCACTGCCGCGCCTGCGTCGCCGTGCGCATCCCGGTGGAGGCGTTCGCGCCCAACCGCAGCCAGCGCCGCAACCTCGCACGCAACGCCACGATCGAGGCGCGCGTGCTGCCCGCCGGCCGCGACGACGAACGCCTTGCGCTGTACCGCCGCTACCTCAAGTCGCGCCATCCGGCCGGCGGCATGGACGACCACGGCGCGCACGAATTCGACCAGTTCCTCGTCGGCAGCTGGGCCAACACGCGCTTCCTCGAACTGCGCGAGGCCGGCCGCCTGCTCGCGGTCGCGGTCACCGACATCGACGCGCTGGCGATGTCGGCCGTGTACACGTTCTACGATCCCGACCAGGCGTCACGCGGACTCGGTACCCTGTCGATCCTGAAACAGCTCGAATGGGCGAAGCGCGAGCGCCGCCGCCACCTCTACCTCGGCTACTGGATCGCCGGACACGACAAGATGGACTACAAGCGCAATTTCCGCCCGCTCGAGGGCTTCGACGGTCGCCGCTGGCGCCCGTTCGACGCGATCGAATCCGCATGATCCGCCTGCGCCGGCCGGCCGCCTGCCTCGTCCTGCTCGCCTGCGTGCTGGCGGCGGGCTGCGTGCGCGTCGACGTCCACGACCGCCCCGACACGCCATCGCCCATGCCCGAGACCGCCCCGCTCCGCGTCGCCACCTACAACGTATCGCTGTACGACGAGGACGCGGGCGGGCTGGTCCGCCGGCTCGAACTGGGCAACGCGCAGGCGCGGCGCATCGCCGCGGTGCTGCAGAAGGTCCGGCCCGACATCGTGCTGCTCAACGAGTTCGACCATGACGCCGACGGCCGCGCCGCCGACCTGTTCCAGCGCGACTACCTCGAACGGCCGCAGCCAGGCGGCGGCGACGCCCTGCGCTACCCGTACCGCTACCTCGCGCCGGTGAACACCGGCGTACAGAGCGGCCTCGACCTCGACAACAGCGGCAGCATCGGCGGCGCCGGCCGCGACCGCGGCAACGACGCCTGGGGCTACGGCCTGCATCCGGGGCAATACGGCATGCTGCTGCTGTCGAAGCATCCGATCGACGCCGCGCATGTGCGCACCTTCCAGTTGCTGAAGTGGAGCGCGATGCCGGGCGCGAGGCGCCCCGTCGATCCCGACACCGGGCAGCCGTTCCATTCCGACGAGGTGTGGCGACAGCTGCGCCTGTCGTCGAAGTCGCACTGGGACGTGCGGGTGGATACGCCGCTGGGCGTGCTGCACGTGCTGGCCTCGCATCCCACACCGCCGACCTTCGACGGCCCGGAGAACCGCAACGGCCTGCGCAACCACGACGAGATCCGGCTGTGGCGCGAGTACCTTTCGCCGGGTGACAAGCCATGGCTGTGCGACGACGCCGGCGCCTGCGGCGGACTGGCCGACGGCGAGCGTTTCGTGATCCTGGGCGATCTCAACAACGATCCCGTCGACGGCGCCGGCGAGCACGAGGCCATCATCGAACTGCTCGAACACCCGCGCGTGCTGCGCCACGCCACGCCGCGCAGCGAGGGCGCCGTGCTCGCGGCCGCGGCCGACGGCGGCGAGAACGCCGCGCACCGCGGCTCGCACGCGCACGACACCGGCAGCTTCGGCCCGAGGGTCGGCAACCTGCGGCTGGACTACGCGCTGCCGTCGGTCGGTTTCAGCCTGCGCGGTTCCGGCGTGTTCTGGCCGAAGCCGGGCGATCCCGACGCCGAGCTCACGGCGGCGAGCGACCATCATCTCGTCTGGGTCGATCTGGCGCCCTGACGAAGAGGTGAGTCATCCGATCCGGCCACGGATCGGCGACACGGAGGAAAACCATGGGCAATCCGGAACATCGGCAGCTGGTGGACCGCTACCTCGCCGCCTACAACGGCTTCGACGTCGACGGCATGCTCGCCGTCCTTTCACCGGACATCCGCTTCGAGAACTACTCGGGCGGACGGTTGACCGCGGCCGCGAGCGGCATCGACGAATTCCGGCGGCTCGCGGAGCAGGCCGTCGCGCTGTTCTCCGAGCGGGAGCAGCGCATCACCGGACTGGCGCTGCATCCGGATTCGGCCGTCGCCGACATCGCCTATCGCGGCCGGCTTGCCGTCGACCTGCCCGACGGCCCCGCCGCGGGCACGCTCATCGAACTGCAGGGCCGGTCGGAGTTTTCGTTCGTGGGCGGGAAGATCGGCAGGATCGTCGATCGCAGCTGAGCGTTTGGGGAGCATCTGGACAAGCCGGCACTGTCATTCCGGGCGCAGCCAGGCATCCCGGGAAATCAAGGGCGCAGATTTCTCGCTGCGCTCGAAATGACAGTTGTTGGGGGTTTTCCCCGCCGGGACCTGCGCGGGACATGACACGGCATTGCGAGCCGGATGGTTTCAGGCCGCCGAAGGGGGCTCTTCCTGCGCACTGATCGTCGCGGGTGACGGGCCGGTTTCCCCGGGCGCGGCCGTCGCGGCGGGTGCTTCCGGCACGTGCGGCCGAAAGCCGAAGCTGCCGGCCTGCTGGCTCGACACGATCATCAGCACCATGCCGGACGGGACCATCAGCTCCAGGGTGACGTCCTGTCCCTCCGCGGTCCTGCCGAACAGGGTCAGCTCGACGAAGCCGCCGGCCGTGTCGACCTCGTTGCAGGCGACGTGCGGCCCCGCCGGCCCCTCCTGCAGGTAGGGCTTGATCGCCTCGCCCAGCGCTTCGAGCGCCTGCGGATAGAAGAACACGGCGTAGCCGCTGGTTCCTTTCATGCCTTGCTCCGGTGGTTCGGTGTCGTGCGACATCGTGCCGTGCAAACGCCCGCGCGTCATTCCCGCGAAGGCGCATTGCCGTCCGGGGGAGCCGGGGAACCGGGCCACCATCACCCGCGGCAGGACGGCGCATGCTCCGGATCGCGCAGATCCGTCATCGCTGCGCAGGCGGGGACCCAGTGTCTTTTGCCTTGAGCGACGGATGCACCGGGAGGTTCGGCCGCGAATTGATCCTGCTGCGAAAGACGCTGGATCCCCGCCTGCGCGGGGATGACGGCACGAGGAAACCCGGACAAGCCTTGGCGCATGGCGTCCGCCCCTGCGAACGCACGGGATCAGACCGCAAACCCGGCGGGGAGCGTCGGGTCCATCCGGTGTGGATGACGGACGGAGGATCGCCCGTGGTCCAGGACAGCCGCAGCAGCCGGATCGCCCCGCCGTTGCCCCGCCGACGAACGGTCTTGCAATTTGATATCAGATTGATATCTTTTCCTTGTCCGATGGGGGACGAGGAGACAGGCCATGAAAGAGAACCCGATCCGTTCGCTGCCGGGCATCCCGGTCCTGCTGGGCCTGCTGGCCATCATCGTCGTGGGCGCGTGGCTGGTCGTCGGCGGTGCGCCGGGGAGGATCCCGGGCATCTTGCTGGCCGTCGTCGCCGCCTTCCTGATGCTCGGCGCGTACATGGTCGAGCCCAACCAGGCGGCGGTGCTCAGCCTGTTCGGCAAATACGTCGGCACGGTGAAGGAAAGCGGCCTGCGCTGGAACAACCCCTTCTACGGCAAGAAGAAGGTGTCCCTGCGCGTGCGCAACTTCGAAAGCGGCAAGCTCAAGGTCAACGAACTCGACGGCTCGCCGATCGAGATCGCCGCGGTGATCGTCTGGCGGGTGGTCGATTCGGCCGAAGCGGTGTTCAACGTCGACGACTACGAGAGCTTCGTGCACATCCAGTCCGAGGCGGCGCTGCGCGCGATGGCGACCAGCTACCCCTACGACCAGCACGAGGAAGGCCAGATCTCGCTGCGCAGCCATCCGGTGGAAATCTCCGACCGGCTGAAGGAACAGCTCGACGAGCGCCTGACCGCCGCCGGCGTGGACGTCATCGACGCCCGCATCAGCCACCTCGCCTACGCGCCCGAGATCGCGCACGCGATGCTGCAGCGGCAGCAGGCCAACGCGATCATCGCCGCGCGCACGCGGATCGTCGCCGGCGCGGTGGGCATGGTCGAGATGGCGCTGGCCGAACTGGAAAAAAGCGGCACGCTGAAACTCGACGAGGAACGCCGCGCGGCGATGGTCAGCAACCTGCTGGTGGTGCTGTGCGGCGACCGCAGCACGCAGCCGATCGTCAACGCCGGCACGCTGTACTGAGCGGACGATGCAGGCCTTCGCGCCCTTGCTGATCGCCGTGGGCGGCGTGCCCGCGCTGATCGCCGCGGTCCGCTACGCGCAGGCCGCCGGCAGCGCGCAGGCGCATGGACTCGCGCTGCGCTGGGCCTGGATCGCGCTGGCCATGTTCCTCGGCGCGGCCGGGCTGTACTGGGCCGGCGGCGACGAGGGACGCACGACGATGGTCGCCGTGGCCATGGTCGTCGCGGTCAACGCGCTGCTGGCCTCGGTGGTCCTGCACATGCGCCGCGGCAACCGGGAGCGCTGACGCCATGGTCGAAAAGAAGGGCTATCCCCTGCGCATCGGCGCCGACGTGCTGGCCGCGGCGCAGAAATGGGCCGACGACGAGCTGCGCAGCCTCAACGCCCAGATCGAATACGTGCTGCGCGACGCGCTGCGCAAGGCCGGGCGGCTGCCGAAGGACGAACGGCCCGCGACGGACGAGGGAGACGCGACATGAGCATCCCCCGGATCGACGCACGGAGGGGGCACGGCCGGGCGGGACGCCGGCTCCGGGCAAGCGCGATCGCATCGATCGCCGCCATCACGACCGGCGCGCGACAGGCGCACGCCGCAACAGACACGAAAGCACGAGAGGGAGAGCACCGATGAGCACACGCTGGACCTACCTGGTCGTCGAAGTGAAGACCGGCATGATGGGCGGATTCAAGCGGGACGCCCTGAGGGATGAGCTCGACAAGCACGGCAAGCAGGGTTGGGAGCTGGTCAACATCGTGCATGCCTACCCGACCGTCTCGTCGCCGACCCTGGTCTTCAAGAAGGCGAACTGAGATGCGGGCCATCCACGGTTCCGTCCTGGCGCTCTGCATCGGCTTCGCCTTCGCCCTGCCCGCGTCCGCGCAGGAAGCGAACGATCCGGTCGCCACTGCGACCGCCGTGCTCGACCGGCTGGACGCGGGCGAGTACGAAGCCGCGACGCAGAACTTCAACGCGCAGATGAAGGCGGCACTCGGCGTCCGGCAGCTGCAGGGCGTGCAGCAACAGATCGAGGCGGCGGGTGCGCTGGCGTCGCGCGGGGAGCCTCGGGTCTCGCAACAGGACGGTTTCACCGTCGTCGTGGTCCGGATCCAGCGCGAGCTCGCAGCGATCGACGCCACCGTGGCGATCGACGGCGACGGCAAGGTCGCGGGGCTGCATTTCCTCCCGGCGCCGGCCGGGACGCAATAGGCCAGACACACGGGAATCGCCGCAATGTCCACGATCATGTCCGGAACCCGCCCGACCGTCGCCGCAACGACGCCCTGGCGCGACGACCTCAAGGTCGCGGCGCTGCTGGCCGTGCTCGCCGGGCTGTCCGTGGCGGCAGTGTTCCCCTACGTGCTGCAGATGCTGCCTGCGACGACGCGGGCGTCGATCGCCGCGGTGCCGCTGCCCGTCCTCGTCGTCGCGCAGTCGCTGCAGGGCGCGCTGGTCATCGGCCTGCTCTCGCTGCTGGGCCTGCGCATGGGCCACCGGGTCGGGCTCGGCGCACCGCTGCTGCAGCACCGGCTCAACCGCCGCGCGCTGCCCGCCGTCGCCTTGCGACCGCTGCAGTCGGCGCTGCTGGGCGCGGGCTCGGCCGTGCTGATCCTCGCCCTCGCCGCGTTCATCGATCCGTCGCTGCCGGAAATGCGCCATGCGCCGGCTGAAACCAGTGCCGGCCGCGCCGCGCTCAACGGCCTGCTCGCCTCGTTCTACGGCGGCATCGCCGAGGAACTGCAGCTGCGGCTGTTCCTGATGACGCTGCTGGTCTGGATCGCGGCGAGGCTGCGCAAGGCCGCCGTGCCGGATGGCGCGTATTGGACCGCGATGGTGCTGGCGGCCCTCCTCTTCGGCGTCGGCCACCTGCCGGCGGCACACCAGATCTGGGGACTGGAGGCCATCGTCGTGTTCCGCACCATCCTGCTCAACGCCATCGTCGGCATCGCCTGCGGCTGGCTGTACTGGAAGCGCGGCCTGGAGATGGCGATCCTCGCCCACTTCAGCGCCGACATCGTGCTCCACGTGATCGCGCCGCTGCTCGGAGCCGGCCTGTGAGCGCGGGCGTGCGTGAATTCGCGCTGGCGCCGCTGCCGCGGCAGGCGTGGCTGTTCCTGTCGGCGATCGCGGCGATGGCGCTGATCGGCGGCCTGCTGCTGCCACGCAGCGAGCCGCTGCCGGCGCCGGCGTGGCTGCTCGCGCCGTTCTTCGTCGCCCTGCTGCTGGTGGCGCCGCTGCTGGCGCTGCGGCGGCGGCGCATCGCGGTCGAGGGCGACGCACTCGTCGTCGCGGCTTCGTTCTACACCCGTCGCGTGCGGATCGACGCGCTCGACCTCGACCACGCCCGCATCGTCGACCTCGGCGAACACACCGGCTTCAAGCCGATGCTGGGCCTCAACCGCTTCGGCGTGCCCGGCTTCCAGGCCGGCCATTACCTGCTGCGCAACCGCCAGCGCGCGTTCTGCCTGCTGACCGCGCGGGCCCGCGTGCTGGTGCTGCCGCAGCACGACGGCAAGGTCCTGCTGCTCAGTCCGGAGAAGCCGCGCGACCTGCTCGAGCGCCTGCGCGAACTGGCGGCGCCGCATCCGCGCCGATAAGCTGCGCGGATGCATCCTCGCCCGCGCACCCTGCTCAACACGCCCGACATCGAACTGTGGCCGGCCTGGCTGCTGCGCGCGCGCGGCAACGGCGACGCGCGGATCCTCGCGCGCGCCGATCGCGTGCTGCGGCGCAAGCGCGACGGGCGCTATCTCGCCGCCGTGATGCGCGAGGGCCTGATGCCGCTGGTGCCGCGGTTCCCGCGCGAGCCGGGCGTGGAGGACGCGCTCGACCTGCTCGATGCGGATGCAGACGGCGCGCGCGCGGTCGACGCCGCGATGCTGCCGCTGCACCGGCTGGAAGATCGGCTGGACGCGCTCGGCATCGAGGCCGTCGCCTACGCCGCGCGCACCGGGCTGGAGGTCGTCGCCGAACCCGCCGCGCTCGCGCTGGCCGGCTTCGACCGCTACCGCCGCCCGCTGTGGCTGCTGGCCGACGCGGCGCGCGCGTGGCAGCGCATGCGCGAGGCCGCGGCGCACGGGGGTATCGTGCTCGAGGCGATCTCCGGCTACCGCAGCCACGACTACCAGCTCGGCATCTTCGAACGCAAACGCGCGCGCGGCCTGCAGGTGGACGGGATCCTCGCCGTCAACGCGGCGCCCGGCTTCAGCGAACACCACTCGGGATGCGCGCTCGACATCGGCGCGCCGGGCGAGCCGCCGGCGGAGGAGTCGTTCGAACGCAGCGACGCATTCGCATGGCTCGGGGAACACGCGGACGAACACGGCTTCGCGATGAGCTATCCGCGCGGCAACCCGCACGGCATCGTCTACGAGCCCTGGCACTGGCGATACGCGGGCGACGCGACGCGCTGAAGTACCGTCGAGGCACCGATCGGCGCCTTGGCGCCTTTGCATGGAACGTGGTCGGAACGCTGCGCGGCCCGCTCAATCCTTCAGCACGGACACCGCGCAGAGCAGCCAGCCCAGGATCAGCACGCCGCCGCCGAACGGCGCGGTGGCGGACGAGCCACCGAAAAGGTGCTTCGACACCAGCGCGCCCGAGAACAGCAGCGTGCCCGCCAGCAGCATCGCCAGCGCGGCAAGCGCCGTGCGCGACTGACCGGCACGCGGCAGCGCCACGAGCGCCAGGCCATGCCCGAAGGCGAACAGCGCCGCGGTCTGCAGGCCGGCGCGCGCCTCGCCTTCGGCGCCATGCGCGGCGTAGGCGGACAGGGCCACGGCGGCGGCCGCGAGCAAGGCGCCGGCGGCGCGCAGCCATCGCAATGCGGCGGGAACGGCGGCCTGCATCATGCGCGGCGCTGCAAACGCAGCGCGCCGCATCCTTGGATGCGGCGCGCGACGAACATCGGCATCGTTGCCCTGGCGCTTACTGCTTCAGCGTCCAGAACACGTCGAACTCGCCGTTCTCGGTGAACGCCTCGTCGATGCCGTTCTTGTAGATCTCGTACGGACGGTCGGTGACCTCGTAGCCGCTGGTCATCGCCCAGGCGCGGACGGCGTTGCGCACGTTCTCGAGCTCGGCCATGTAGCCGACGTACTGGCCGCGGGCGGCCTTGCCGGCCTCGACGCGGACGTACTCGACCGGCGCGCCGTCGGGGACCTTGACCTCCAGCTCGCCCTCGTCCACGGCCGGGGCCTCGGCGACCGGCTGCGGGGCTTCCTCGCCCTCGGCCTCGTCGCCGGCGGCCGGCGCGGACGCGGCGCCCGGGCCCTTCTTGCGGACCGGCTGCACCACGTCGAAGGTGTAGTTCTCGCGGCCCAGCTCGGTCGACACGATGCGCAGCGGACCGGCGGCCACCAGGTTGTTGGCGTCCATGGTGCGCTTGATCCACTCGCTGTTGGACTTCATCGAGGCCTTGATCTTCTCGTTGTTGCGCTCGACCGCGCCGGCGGACACCACCAGCAGGTTCTCGGCCGGGCGATCGACCACGCCCAGGTCGGTCAGGCGCACGCCATCGGCGCGATAGTCGACGTTCGGCACCGCCGCCAGCATGCCGGCCAGCTTCGCCAGGCCCAGTTTCATGTCCTCGCCAACGTGGCCGCGGACGTACAGGCCGGCATAGCGGCCCAGCAGGTTCCAGCCGTAGTCGACGGTGTACTTCTGCGTGATCTCGATGTTGCGGCCGCCGCGGCCGGTCGGTTTGAGCGTGAACTCCATTCGCTTGTCGGTGCCGCGGTCGGGGTTGTCGAGCTGGTAGAGCACGCGGGTGTCCGGATCGCTTTCCAGCACCTCCCAGCTGCCCTTGCCCAGCGCCCGTTCCTTCGACTCGTAGTCGATCCGCGCGCCGACGCCCGCGTCGGGGCCGGACCGCTGCAGCTGCGCACCCGGGTCGCGCAGGACCAGCGGGTTCCAGTCCTTGAACCGCTGCACGCTGTTGAGGGTGTCGAACACGATGGCCTGTCGGCGGTTGGTCTCGATCTTCTCGGTGATCGTGCGGCTCGACGGCAGGAACAGCGCCACGAGCACGAACAGTACGGCGACGATCGCCATTGAAATCAGGATCTCGAACAAACGGGTCATTCAGGGTTCTCCAGGACCAATATCCCGCCACGGCAGGGCAAGGGGCCAATCGTAGCAAGATTGCCCGGCGCGGGGCGAGTCGCGGCCTCGCGGGACGGCCCCGGGCGCGCCACCGAAGCCGCCAGGCCACCACCGGAGCGGGCCGCTGCGGGTGTGCTGTCCCGTCGTCCCGAGCCGCGGGCAAGGGATCTGGCCGGCCGGCGATGCCTGGCGGGGAGATTCCCCACCCGCTGCGCGGGTTCGGAACGACGGGAATGGCGTAGCCGGGAACCTGCGACCCGATGGCGCCATCCAGAATGGAGAAGGCGCCCTCAGACCAGCTGCAGCTCGAAGGCCTTGAGCACCGCCCGGGTGCGGTCGCGAACGCCGAGCTTGGACAGGGTGAGGCGGCAGCGCTCACGAGGCACCGCCTCGTGCTGCCGGCGAACGCCCGCCGCGCTGCGGCGGGCCGGCCATCCTGTCGGTCAGACGAGCTGCAGTTCGAAG
>Ga0160439_1000142_pt1 | contig 54573 bp, 47 predicted proteins | sample HID1975M_E0MG_FD_108201 | JGI IMG/M metagenome (GOLD analysis project Ga0160439, IMG submission 108201) | Enriched soil microbial communities from UW Madison campus, WI, USA - HID1975M_E0 MG | ecosystem: Environmental > Terrestrial > Soil > Unclassified | place: USA: Madison, Wisconsin...
CGCAGGTTGGTGACCTTCTGCCCGCCGACGGTCAGGTTGTACATGAACGCCGTACCACCCGCGACGATCGGCATGTAGACGTACCCGCGGCTGGGCGGGGTGTCCACGACGCCGCCGTCCTTGAGGCCGTACGGGATCTCGGTGATCGCGAAGTCCACCGTCCCGGCCTTGAACTGGTTGCGGCCGTCCGACGACCCGGTGTTGGCGTAGTTGATCCGCATGCCGTACTGCTCGACGTTGCGCCGCCACTGGTCCACGGCGTTCGAGCTCCACGACGAGCCGGCGCCGCTGACCGGCACGTAGGAGTCCGCGCTCGCGGCGGAACCCGTCGCGAGCAGCGCGCCCGCGACGATCAGCGGGGTGATCACGGCGGCGATCAGCGGGGCGAGGACGCGTCTCATGACTGCTCCTGGTCGGGCCGGTGGGTCGGGTGGGGGGTGCGGGTGGGGCGGCGGCCGCGGGGGCCGCGCGCCGCGGCTCGTCGCCGTCGCTCGGTGCGCGCCTGCTCGCGGGCGCGTCGGCGGGCGTCCTTCTTCAGCGGCGACGAGCCGCCGACGACCCGGGCGAGCACGAACAGGGTCAGCACCAGCAGCATCAGGACGGCGGCGGCGCCGAACCCGCGCGCGACCATCGTCGGCTCCGGGGACTTCACGAACTGGAAGATCGCGAGCGGCAGGCTGACCATCGGGCCGCTCGTCGGGTCGCTGTTCATCGCGGCGGTGAAGCCCGAGGTCAGCAGCACGGGCGACGTCTCGCCGATGCCCCGCGCGGTGGCCAGGATGACGGCCGTCGTCAGGCCGGAGCGCGACGTCGGCAGGACCACCTGCCAGACCGTGCGGAACTGGCTGGCGCCGAGCGCGTACGACGCCTCCTTGAGCGTGCCCGGCACCAGGCGCAGCACCACGTCGGCCGACCGCACCATGATCGGCAGCATCATGATGCTGATGGCCGTGGCGGCCGCGATGCCCGACTTGGGGATGCCGAGGGCCAGGATGAGCGTCGCGTAGACGAACAGGCCCGCGACGATGGACGGCAGCGCGGTCATGGCCTCGACGACCGTGCGGACCAGGCGTGCGAACCGGCCCGGGATCTCCGAGAGGAACACCGCGGTGAGCAGGCCCAGCGGGATGGTGATGACCAGCGCGATCGAGATCTGGATCAGCGTCCCGACGATCGCGTGCCGGATGCCGCCGTCGCTCAGGGGGTCGAGCGGGCCGGCGAGCGCCATGTCCTGCGTGAAGAAGTTGACGTGCGGCAGTGCGGCCGCACCGCGGGAGAACGTGAAGACGACGATGAACACGAGGCCGGCGAGCAGCGTGAACGCCGCCCCGTGCACGACGACGGTCACGAGCTTGTCCCGGACGGCGACGCCGCTCTCCGTGAGCGACACGAGCAGCGCGTACAGCGCGAGGAACAGCCCCACCGTGATCGCGACGAAGCCCAGCGGGCTGGTGACCGGGGCCAGCACCGTGCACACGAGCGTGCCCAGTGCGAACGCCGCGACGCCCGCCCCGCAGACGTTGAGCAGGTCCGAGACGCGGACACCGCTGAGCTGGCGGCGCACCTCGCGCCGGGGTGCGCGCTCGGCGGGTTCGGCCGGCGCGTCGGGCAGCACGGGGCCGCCGGGGACGTCCGCGTGGTCGGCGGGCGTCGTCGCGCCCACGATCGGAGGGGTCGCCTCGACGACGGCCATCAGCTGCTCGCTCCCGACCGCGACCGGGCCACGACGGACGACGCGGCGAAGTTGACGACGAGCGTCATGAGGAACAGCGCGAGCCCGGCGGCCATCAGCGCGGACGTGCCGAACGGGGTGGACTCGCCGTACCGCAGGGCGATGAGCGAGGACACCGAGCTCCCGCCGTTCGCGAGCACGTGCCACTGCACGGCGAACACCGGCGAGATGATCATGTAGACGGCGATCGTCTCGCCCAGCGCACGGCCCAGGCCGAGCATCGTCCCGCCGATGATGCCGCCCTTGCCGTACGGCAGGACCACCCGGCGGATCACACCCCAGCGCGTGGACCCCAGCGCGAGCGCGCCCTCCCGCTCGCCGACCGGGGCCTGCATGAAGACCTCGCGCATGATGGACGCGACGACGGGCGCGATCATCATCGCCACCACCAGCCCGGCGATGAAGGTCGACGACGTGTAGACGGTGGTGGTCGCGAGCGGGTCGTGCGGGTCCGAGCCGGGCACCGAGAACGGCGGGAACCAGCCGAACGTCGTCGACAGCCAGCGCGCGAGCCCGGTCACGTGGCTCTGCAGGAAGAAGAAGCCCCACAGCCCGAACACAACCGAGGGGATGGCGGCCATGAGGTCGACGACGCTCACGAGCGGCTGGCGCAGCCGGGCGGGTGCGTACTCGCTGATGTAGAGCGCGACGCCGAGAGCCAGCGGCACCGCGACGCTCACGGCCACCGTGGCGATGAGGATGGTGCCCACCAGGATCGCGGCGATGCCGAAGTTGCCGGAGTCGGGCTCCCACGCGGCGGTCGTGAAGAACGACCAGCCGGCGCGGTGCAGCGCGTTCCAGGCGCGGATCAGCAGGAACACCCCGACCAGGCCCATGATCGCCAGGACCGCGGCACCGCCGGCGACCAGCGTGCCGCGGAACGCGCGATCGCTCCACGACCTGCGCGTGCCCAGTCGCCGCGGGACGTCGGTGGTGGCGCTCACAGCTGCTCCTGACCCTCGTGCGAGCACGCTCGCGCCGTGGCCGCCCTCTGCGGCCGAGTGGACGGTCCCGCGGCCGGGCGGACTCCAGTCGTCGGACGGGCGACGGGCAGGTGCCCGCAGGACGGCGGGCGGGTCCGAATCGGACAGTTGCCCGACTCGTCCTGCGAGAACGTGGCAGGGGGCGGGTGAAGGCAGAGAAGTTTGCTCTGGACGTTTGACCAACAGGGGTTCAGTGCCGCACACTTTCATCTGACGGTGCGCATCGCCTGCCCCCTGCGCGGTGCGCACCGTCGTTACTTCACGAAGGGCGGGACCTCCGGGTCCCGCCCTTCGTCGTTCCCGCGACGACGTCCGGCGGTGAGGCGCAGATGCGCGCGGGTGACCCGGGCGGAGGCCGTCGGCGCGGCTTCCGCGTGTTCGTCGGGGCCGCGGTTACCGTCGATGGGTGACCGTTCCCGCACGCGTGCCCGGCACGGGAGCCACACCAGGCCAGGTGCAGGTTCCCGGAGCAGACTCCGACGACCCTCGCGCCGCGCCCTCGGGCGCCTCGGCGGCACCTGTGGGTGACAGCGCGCCCGTCGTCCTCGTCGAACCCCCGTCGCCCGCCGAGCTGATGGAAGGTGCCGTCGCCACCTGGCGGGCAGCGCTCGTCGAGGCGGCCGGCGGGTCGACGCTCGCCGACGTCGAGCTGCTGGGCGAGGCCGCGCTCGACCTCTCGGCCGCGCACCCGTCCGGCATGGCCCAGCTGTTCGCGGGCCGGGAGACGCGCCTGTCCAACCTGGTGCGCGAGGGCACGGCGCTCTCGACGGCCCGCCGACGCGCACGCGCCGTCGGCGCCAGGTCGGCCGCCTACGCCCAGCAGTACGGGATCGCGCCCACGTCGCTCGCGATCGGCGTCGCGACGTGGACCGAGCGCGGTGCGGGCCAGGTCGCGCAGGACGACGTCGCTGCGCTCGCCTCGGTCACGCGGCAGCGCGCGCGCGACGACGAGGTCGCGCCACCGGAGCCACGCACCGTCCGCGCGCCCGTCCTGCTGCGACCCGTCACCCTGCACGCACGCGGCACGGGCGAGGCCGACTACGAGCTCGCGCTCGAGCCGTCGCTCGAGGTGAACCCCGTCCTGGCGCGTGCGCTGCGCTCGCGCGGCGCCCTGCTGGACCCGGCGGCGGTCGCGCGCGGTGCGTTCACGCCGTCGGGGTTCGACCCGCGGGCGGCCCTGCAGCGGCTCGCGTCGCTGGGCGAGGCCGTCCTGGAGGACTTCACGCTCGCGGAGCGCGTGGTCGTCGGTGCGTTCGTCCACCCCGGGCAGGTGCTGGTCGACGACCTCGACCAGCTGGCGGGCACGCTGGACCGGCACGAGGTCGTCGCCGCGCTCGCGGGCGTGGGCGCCGAGGAGCTGGCCGCCCGGGAGCTGCCGACGCCGGTACGCGGAGACCGCGACCCGGCGCTCGAGCGCGGGGTCGGCGACCTGGACCCGACGCAGCAGCACGTGCTGGACGTCGTCGCCACCGGCACGCACCTGTTCGTCGACGCGCCCACGGGGTCCGACGTCACCGGCACGCTGGCCGCGCTGGTCGCGGACGCCGCCGCATCGGGCCGGACCGTGCTGTACGTGCCCGGGCACCGCCGTGCCGCCGTGGCGCTCGGGGAGCGGCTCGGCCGCCTGGGCCTCGACGCGCTGCTGCTCGACGTCGCGCCGGAGGCGGGCTGGCGGTCGGCCGCCGCACGTCGCCTGCTCGGGGCGATGACGTTCGAGGCGCCGACCGTCGACGCGCACGGCACGCACGCCCTGCGCGCGGAGCTCGTGGCGCACCGCGAGCAGCTGCGCAGCTACGTCGTCGCGCTGCACGCGGCCCGTGAGCCCTGGGGCGTGTCCGCCTACGACGCGCTGCAGCAGCTGGCGCGACTGACGTCCACGCGTCCGACCCCGCGGACCACGGTCCGCCTGGGCGCCGCCGCGACCCGCGCGATCGACGGCACCCGGCGCGACGAGCTGGCCGCGCTGCTGACGCGCGCCGGCGAGCTCGGTGCGTTCTCCGTGCGGCCCGGCGACACGCCCTGGTACGGCGCAGACCTGCGCACACGTGCGGACGCGGACGCCACGGTGCGGCGCATCGAGCGGCTGCTCGACGAGGCGCTGCCGACCCTGTCGGCCCGCACCGAGCAGGTCGCCACCGAGACCGGGCTCAACCGCGCGGCGACGCTCGCGGCCTGGACCGAGCAGCTCGCGATGCTCGACGGTGTGCGGGGCGCCCTCGACGAGTTCCTGCCCGTCGTCTTCGAGCGCACCGCCGACGACCTCGTCGCCGCGACCGCCACCGCGCAGTGGCGCGACGAGCACGGCGTCGAGATGAGCGGGCGCGTGCGTCGTCGGCTGGCCAAGCAGGCCAAGGACATGGTGCGGCCCGGACGTCCGGTACCCGACCTGCACGCGGCGCTCGTCGAGGTCGCACGCCAGCGCCAGATCTGGCACGACCACTGCCCGGGCGGCGGCTGGCCGCGCCTGCCCGACGGCCTCGAGCAGATCGAGGACGAGCTGGGCCCGCTGCTGGCGGACGTCGACGCGCTCGAGCAGGTGCTCGCGGGGACGCCCGACGGCGCCGGGCTGCGCGGGCTGACGATCGACGCGCTCGTCGAACGGCTGACGCGTCTGCGCACGACGACCGACGCGCTCGAGACGCTGCCGGACCGGAACGGGCTGCTGCACACGCTGCGCGAGGCCGGCCTGGAGGCCCTCGTCGACGACCTGGCCCAGCGCCGGGTCGACCCCGCGCTCGCCTCCGCCGAGCTGGACCTGGCGTGGTGGAGCACCGTCATCGAGCAGATCCTCACGGCCGAGCCCACGCTCGCCGGCTACGACGGGTCGACGCTCGGCGCGCTCGCCGCCCAGTACGCGCGCCTCGACCGCGAGCACGTCGACCGGCTGTCCGGCCCGGTGCTCGCCGGTGCCGTCGCGCACGTGAGCACCGTGCTGCGCCAGCACCGTGCGCAGGCCGAGGACCTGTTCGCGGAGCTCGTCGAGGAGCGCCTCACCTCGCTGCGCGACACGTTCGGCCGCCACCCCGACGTCGCCCGACGCCTGCGCCCGGTGATCGCCGCGAGCCCGATGCTGGTCCCGCAGGTGCTGCCGCCGTCGCGGACCGTCGACCTGGTGGTCATCGACTCCGCCGCCCACCTGCCCGTCGAGGTCGCGCTCGCGGCCGTGGCCCGCGGTCGGCAGATCGTCGTCGTGGGCGACGCCCGCTGCGCGTCCGGTTCCGCCGTCCGCGAGCTCGCCGGCGTGCTGCCGAGCGTCGCCCTGCACGCACGCGCGTCCCGCCGCGACCCGTACCTGACCGCGTTCCTGGCCCGGCACGGCTACGACGGCGTCCTCGCCGCGCTGCCGCTGCCGGAGCAGGGGCCGCTGGTCGGCTTCGAGCTCGTCGACGGCACCGGCATGCCGGACCCGGACTCGGGCATGGTCGCGACGACGAACGCCGAGGTGGAGCGCGTCGTCGAGCTGGTGCTCGACCACGCGGTGATGCGTGCGGACGAGTCGCTGGCCGTCGTGACCGTGACAGCCCAGCACGCCGAGGCGGTCCGCGAGGCCGTCCTCGCCGAGGTGCGCACCAACCCCGCGCTCGCCGCGTTCTTCGACGCCGGACGCGCCGACCCGTTCGTCGTGACCGACCTCAGCAACGGCGGTGGCCTGCGGCGTGACGCCGTCGTCCTCAGCCTCGGGCTCGGCCGCACGCCGCACCGCCGCGTGCTGCACACGTTCGGCGCGATCAGCAGCCCCGGCGGCGACGCCCTGCTGCTCGACGCGCTCGGGTCCACCGCGCGCCGGCTCACGGTCGTCTCGTCGTTCGCGGCCGACGACCTCGACGCCGCCCGCCTGCGCGGCCCCGGCCCTCGCCTGCTGCGCGACCTGCTCGCGTTCGCCGGTTCCCGTGCCGCGGGCGGGACCGAGCTGGGGGCGTCGTGGGAGCCCGACGAGCCCGAGCACCTGTTCGCGCCGCGGCCCGGGGACTCGGACGCCGGGATCGTCGTGCCGGACGGCGAGTCGGCCGGCGCACGTGAAGACGCACCCGCCGACGAGTCCGGAGACGAGCCTGCTGCCCGTGCTTCCGGCGTCGACGCGGTGGACGCGGTCGAGACGGGCGACGGCGTGCTGACCGCCGACGCTCCGACCGCTGACGCCCGGACCGACGACGTCCGGACCGACGAGGTCCGACCCGAGCCCGACCGGCTGCTGCTGGACCTGGCCGAGCGCCTGTGGCACCACGGTCTCACCGTCGAGGTCGACTACGGCATCCCCGGTGGGGCCCGCATCCCGATGGTCGTCGGCCACCCCGACCTGCCGGACCGCATGCTCCTGGCCGTCCTGACCGACGACGAGGCCTACGTCGCCGAGCCCAGCATCCGTGTCCGCGAGCGGCTGGTGCCCGACCGGCTCGTCGACCTGGGCTGGTCGGTGCTGCGGGTGTGGTCCGCCGCGGCGTTCCTCGACCCGCAGGCCGAGGTGGACCGGATCCGCCGAGCCGTCCACGCGCTGGTCCCGACCGACGCGGGCGACGTCCGCCGGCCCGTCACGCAGAGCATCCCGGCGATCGTCGTCGACGCCGACCTGGACGACCAGCCCGCCGCGCACGCGGGCGACGTCGGGCCCGTCGGTGTCGGTGTCGCTGAGGCCGAGCCCGCGGAAACCGAACCCGCCGATGCCCAGCCCGTTGACGATGCGGGCGGCGCCGAGCTCACCGCCGCCGAGCCGGTCGACACCGCCGGACCGGCGACCGACGGCGCTGAGCAGGTGGAGACGGCGGAGCCGACAGCGGGCACGTCCCACGCGCCCGAGCCGGCCGCGACGTCACGCCCGTTGCAGCTCGCCCTCGCGGTCCCGACCCGGGAGCGGCCCGACGTCCGGCGCGGACTGCCGATCGGCGCCTACTCCGACGACCAGCTCGACGAGCTGGTCACGTGGCTGCGGTCCGACGGGCAGGAGCGCTCGCGCGACCAGCTCGCGGCTGCGCTGCGCGACGAGCTGGGGATCACCCGTCGGTCCTACCGGGTCGACACCGCGATCCGCGGTGCGGTGTCTCGGGGCCTCGCCACCGACGCCTGATCCCTGCCCCTGCCTCCGCGTGGGTGCGGGTTCGGTGTGCGACGTGAGCGGTGGGATCATCGAGGGATGACCAGCCCACGACGTCCGAGCCGCCGCGCCGTCAGGCCCGCGGGCACGGTGGGCACCGACGACGAGATCCTGCGCTCGACGCACGCGGCCGCGCCGACTGCTGACGAGCGCACGCGTGGCGAGCAGCCGGTCGTGAAGCCCGGTCTGGTCGGGACCGGAGCTGAACCGGCACTGCCGATCCGGAGCCTGGACGACGACGACCTCGGCTGGGGCGAGTCGTCCGACGGGAACGACGAGCGACTCCGTCGGGACAAGCCGCCGCACTGGTAGCTGGCGCACCGGCTGGAGGCCGGGCGGCTCGTCGCGAGGTCGGCGACCGCTCAGGTCAGTCGCTCAGGTCGGTGGCACCGGAGGTGTCGTCGGCGGGTACGGCGAGCTCGGCGGCGCCGCTGGACCGTCGGTGTCGTTGGCGACCGCGGCGTTCGGGCGCGCGGCCAGCAGGTCGCGGATCTCCTGCAGCAGCAGGATGTCCTCGGCGGGAGCTGCGGGCTCGGGCTCTTCGCCCTGCTTGCGGCGCGCGGCGAGCGCATTGAGCGGCAGGACGATGAAGAAGTAGATCGCCGCGGCGGTGAGGACGAAGTTGATGAGCGCCGTGATCACCACGCCGACGTGGATGGGCTCAGCGGCCTCGTCGCCCCACGAGTAGGGGCCGATGTCCCAAAGGTTGTCCAGGTTGGGTTGACCGAAGATCCAGCCGACGAGCGGGTTGATCACCGCGGCGACGAACGCATCGATGACGGTCTTGAACGCGGCACCGATGACGACACCGACGGCGAGATCGATGACGTTGCCTCGCGCGATGAAGTCTTTGAAACCCTGCAGGACCTTGCCCATGCCGCTGAGCCGTGCCCCTACAGCGGTGGTGTCGAGCGACTTCGCCACGTGCGCCTCCCCGGTCGGTCCACCTGATTCGTCTTCACCTGGTTCGTCCTGCGTGACTCGATCATGGCACGAGCCTCACGGCACGACGACTGCCGAGAGCAGGGCGCCCGCGGAGGCGGCGGCCAGGTCGGCGACCTCGTCGGGCCGCACGGCGAGCAGGAGGGGTTGGTCGTCGTCCGCCGTCGCACCGGTGACACCTGCCAGGCCCCCGCCCCCCGAGGTGCTGCCGGCAGCGGAGCCTGGTGCTGCCGGAGCGGGCAGCACCAGGGCGCGTTCGGCGACGACCTTGCCTCGACCGCCCTCCGCCGTCGCGGCCAGCACGTCGACCCGCATGCCGGTGCCCAGCAGCGAGGCCACGGCCGGATCGGCGAGCCTGACCGCGGCGACCACGGTCCCGTCCGGCCCGGCGAGGTCGTCGGGTACCAGGACCCCGGCGGCCAGCGGCATGCCGGCTGCCACCGGGACGGCGATCGACCCTCCGACCACCGCGGTAGGGCTGGTGGGGGCGCCGTCGGGGACGAGCGCGACGGGCATCCGGACGACGGCGACGTCGTCGGCCCGCAGCACGGAACCCGCTGCCAGCACGTGAGCAGCGACCGCCACGGGCGCGGTCGGCGGGGGTGCGGGCCGCGCGGCGTCGGCCGCCACGGACGCGGCGACGCCGACGAACAGCGCGGCGACCAGGAACCTCGTGCGCCACAGGACGGCGCGCACGGTGATCCGCAAGGGTGCGCGGCGGCGTTCGAGCGGCGGCGGTGCGCCGCCCGCGAAGGTGCTCATGACGGCGACGCTAGGTGCCGTGGCGAGGCCGCAGCGGCCGGACGGGCGGTTCTGTGGACGAGCGTTCGCCCGGGGTGTGGCTGTGGTCGCGTCGCGCTGAGAGCCCGCGGCCCGACAGCCCCCGGCCCGACAGCCCGCGGGCCGTCAGGCGGAGGCGGCCGGGGCTGCGGCGGGGGTGCTGCTCGCCGCGGGGGCGGGGGCGGGCGCCGCGGAGGTGGACGAGGTCGACCCGGACGTCGTCGACGTGTCCGACGAGCTCGACGATGCCGACGAGCTCGACTCGGCGGGGATCGACGACGACTTCCCCGACCCGGATCCGGCACGCGCGTCGTTGCGGTAGAAGCCCGAGCCCTTGAACACGACGCCCACGGACGAGAACACCTTGCGCAACCGGCCCTCGCACTCGGGGCAGACCGTCAGGGAGTCGTCGCTGAACGACTGCTGGATGTCGAACGCGTGGCCGCAGGCGGTGCACGCGTAGGAGTAGGTAGGCACGGGGGATCTCCAGGACGGGGGACGCGGCCGGGGCCGCGGGCACTGACGGTGGAACGGGTACTGCCGGTGGAACCGACTGGCACTCGCGAGTTCCGAGTGCCAAGCGTAACGGCACGGCGCCGGTGGTTGTTCCGGCGCCCACCACCTGCACGGATCGCCCGCGGGCAGCCGCCGACGAACTACCCTCGCAGGGTGTCTCGCCGCGCAGTCCGCCTCACGCTCCTGTCCGTCGCCATCGTCCTCGTCGTCGCTCTGGTCGCGTCGGTGGTCGCGGCGGTCGTCGTCGTGCGCCGCCCGCTGCCGCAGACGAGCGGCACGCTGCACCTGGACGGGTTGAGCGCGCCCGTCGTCGTGACGCGCGACGCCCGCGGCGTCCCGACGATCACCGCGACGACCAGCGCGGACCTGTTCCGCGCGCAGGGCTACGTCGCCGCGCAGGACCGCTTCTTCGAGATGGACTACCGCCGGCACGTGACGGCGGGGCGGCTCTCGGAGCTGGTGGGCGAGAACGAGGACGCGCTCGAGGCGGACAAGGTGATCCGCACGTTCGGCTGGCGGCGGGTCGCGCAGCAGGAGTGGTCGATCATCGCGCCCGAGACGAAGGCGGCGCTGCAGGCGTACGCCGACGGCGTCAACGCGTACCTGGCCGGCAAGGCCCCCTCGCAGATCGCCGTCGAGTACACGGTCCTGGGCCTGCAGGTGGACGTCGACGCGCCCGAGCCGTGGGACCCGGTGGACTCGCTCGCGTGGCTCAAGGCGATGGCCTGGGACCTGCGCGGCAACTACGACGACGAGCTCTCACGCGCCCGGTCGTTCACGTCGGTGGGCGACGTGGACCAGGTCGACGAGCTGTTCCCGCCCTACCCGCAGGACCTCAACGCCCCCATCCTGAGCAAGGACGAGGCGAGCCCGAGCGCGACGGCGACCGCCGCCGAGCTGCCGCTCGACCTGAAGGACGGGGACCTGCAGCGTGCCATCGACTCGGCCAGCAAGGCGCTCGACGCGGTCCCGCACCTGGTCGGCGACGGGGAGGGCGTCGGGTCCAACTCGTGGGTGGTCTCCGGTGAGCACACGACGTCCGGCAAGCCGCTGCTGGCCAACGACCCGCACTTGTCCATCTCGGCGCCCGGCATCTGGCAGCAGATCGGCCTGCGGTGCGCGCAGGTGAGCGAGGCGTGCCCCTACGACGTGAGCGGGTTCTCCTTCGCGGCCATGCCCGGTGTCGTCATCGGCCACAACGACCAGCTCGCGTGGGGCCTGACCAACCTGGGCGCCGACGTCACGGACTTCTTCATGGAGCGGACCAACGGTGACGTGGTCCAGCGCGACGACGGCACGGAACCGATGACGGTCAGGTCCGAGACGATCAAGGTCAACGGCGGCGCCGACGTCACCATCACCGTGCGTGCGACCCGGCACGGCCCGATCATCTCCGACGTCATGGACGACGTCTCCGCCCTCGGTGACGCCCCCGGGCCGGACGGGACCTACTCCCACGCCTACGCCGTGTCGCTCGCCTGGACGGCGCTGGCACCGGGCCACACGGCGGACGCCCTGCTCGCGATCGACGTGGCGCACAGCGCGTCGGACATCGCCCGTGTGGGGCGCCTCCTGGAGGTGCCGTCGCAGAACATCGTGTTCGCGACGACGGACGGGCACATCGGCTACCAGGCCCCCGGTCGCATCCCGGTGCGGGCCAAGATCCAGGGCGCGGTGCCGTCGGACGGGACGTGGCCGCGGCCGGGCTGGGACAGCTCGTACGACTGGCAGGGGTACGTCGACCCGAGCGACATGCCGCACGCGCTCGACCCCGACGACGGCATCATCGTCGCCGCGAACCAGCAGGTCACTCCGCGCGGCACCGGCCCCTACCTGACGTCGGACTGGGACTACGGCTACCGCAGCCAGCGCATCGCCGACCTGCTGGCCGCCAGGACGAAGGACGGCGGCAAGCTCGACGTCGCCGACATGGGTGCGCTCCAGAACGACAAGCACAACCCGTACGCGGACGTCCTCGTCCCGGAGCTGCTCAAGCAGAACATCCCCGACGCGTTCGACGCCGACGGCCAACGGCTGCTGCGCACGTGGGACCGCAGCTCCGACGCCGATTCCCCGGCCGCCGCGTACTTCGCCGCGGTCTGGCGGACCATCCTGCGCACGACGTTCGACGACGACCTGCCGGACAGCGAGTCGCCCACGGGAGACTCGCGCTGGCTCGAGGTCGTCCGCACCATGCTCGACGAGCCGAGCTCGCCGTGGTGGGACGACCGCACCACACCGGGCCTGGTGGAGGGGCGCGACGAGATCCTCACGCGCGCCATGGTCTCCGCGCGCCGCCAGCTCACCGCGACCCTGGGGCGCAACCCGCAGGACTGGTCGTGGGGCAAGCTGCACGACGCCGCGCCCGAGCACGCCGTGCTGGGCGGCGACTCCGTGCCGGCGCTCGTGCGCGAGCTGGTCAACCCGGCGCCGATCGCGGTGGGCGGTGGGTCCTCGCACGTCGACGCGACCGCGTGGGACGCGAGCGAGGACAGCTACGACGTGACGTCCGCACCGTCCATGCGGATGGTCGTGGACCTGGGGGACCTGGACTCCTCGACGTGGGTCAACCTCACGGGCTCGTCGGGCCACCCGGGCAGCAAGCACTACACGGACCAGTTCTCCGCGTGGGCGCACGGGACCACGTTCCCGTGGCCGTTCAGCGCGGCTGGCGTCGCCGCCGACGCGCACGACCGGCTGACGCTGACGCCCTGACGGCGCCCGACGGGCTGACGGAGGTCAGCCCGCGATCGGCTGCCAGCCCTCGGGCGTCGCGACGATGTCCACGGTCCGGTCGTGCGGCTCGCGCGGCAGCGGGTGGACGCTCGCGTCGTAGAGCTCCTCGGGGAACACGACGGCGACGACGGGTGCGCCGGGCCGGGCGTGCTCGAGCGCGCGGTCGTACCAGCCGCCGCCCTGGCCCAGCCGGGCGCCCGCGGTGTCGACGGCGAGGGCCGGCGCGACGACGACGTCGGCGTCCGCCAACGCCTCGGCACCCAGGGTCGGGCCGCCGGGCTCGGGCGGGCGTCCCGGTGCGCGTTCCCGCAGGTCGTCGGCCCCGCCGTACTCGGCCCAGTCGCGCTGCAGGCCGGAGCCCAGCACGGGCAGCAGCAGGCGGACGCCGCGCTCCGCGAGCCGGTCGAGCAGGACCGTGGTGCCGGGCTCGGCGGGCCGGGCCGCGTAGACGGACACGCAGCGGGCGTCGGCGACGGCCGGGATGGAGGTCACGACGTCGGCCAGGTGCTCCGCGGCCTCGTCGCGCAGCCGGTGCGAGCGCGTGTTGCGGGCCGCTCGGATGGCCTTGCGCAGCCGGTCCTTCACGTCCTCGACCTCGTCGCCCTCGGAGGCGTGCGGATACGGCTGGGCGGCGCTGCTCATGGGTCCAGTGTCGCAAAGTTCGGACCGCCGGCGGGGCGCCGGTGGCCCATCGTGAACGGTTCGTGACCATTTGCCGCCTTCCGCTCGTCGGGCGACGTCCTGACCTGCGCAGACGCGCCGCCGTCTCGTCGCGTGACCCACACCACAGCCCGCGGGCCGCGGCCCGCACCTAGCATCGGCTCATGAGCGCCGACGGACTCGCACAGGCCCGACGCAAGATGATCGACGGGGGTGTCCACCCCACCGCCGTCGACGTGTTCTCCCGCTTCTACGGGCTCCTGGAGTCCGGGGAGACGGGGGTCATCCCGGAGGGCGACGTCTCGCCGCTGACGGACGTGACCCACCTGGACGACGTGGACGTGCCCGACGACGACGCCCGCGACGCGCTCGCCGCGACCGCGGTGATCAAGCTCAACGGCGGCCTGGGCACGTCCATGGGCATGGACCGCGCCAAGTCGCTGCTGCGGGTGCGCGACGACAAGACGTTCCTGGACGTCATCGCCCAGCAGGTGCTCGCGGCCCGCGGAGCGACGGGCGCCCGGCTCCCGCTCGTCCTCATGAACAGCTTCCGCACGCGCGACGACACGCTGTCCGCGCTCGAGGCCTACCCGGACCTGGCGGTCGAGGGGCTGCCGCTCGACTTCGTGCAGAACCGTGAGCCCAAGCTGCGGGCCGACGACCTGACGCCGGTCGAGTGGCCGGCCGACCCCGACCTCGAGTGGTGCCCGCCCGGTCACGGCGACCTCTACACCGCGCTGCACGCGTCGGGGGTGCTGCAGGCGCTGCTCGACGCCGGCTTCCGGTACGCGACGGTCTCCAACTCCGACAACCTCGGTGCCGCGCCCGACGCGCGGATCGCCGGCTGGTTCTCCGCCTCCGGCGCCCCGTTCGGGGCCGAGGTCGCGCGCCGGACCCCGTCGGACCGCAAGGGCGGCCACCTGGTGGTGCGCCGCTCGGACGGCCGGATCGTGCTGCGCGAGACGGCGCAGACGCTGCCGCAGGACGCCGACGCGGCCTCCGACATCGGCCGGCACCTGTACTTCAACACCAACAACCTGTGGCTGGACCTGCGGGCGGTGGCCGACGAGCTCGCGCGCACCGACGGCGTCCTGGAGCTGCCTCTCATCCGCAACGACAAGACGGTCGACCCGAGCGACAGGTCGTCGACGAAGGTCATCCAGATCGAGTCCGCGATGGGCGCGGCGATCGAGGTGTTCGAGGGGGCCGCGGTCCTGGAGATCGACCGGTCGCGGTTCCTGCCGGTCAAGACGACCAACGACCTGCTGGTGCTGCGCTCGGACGTGTACCGGCTCGACGACGACGGCCGGCTGACCGCGCAGGTGGACGCGCCCTTCGTCGACCTGGACGACGAGCACTACAAGACGATCGCCGCGTTCGACGAGCGCGTGCCCGCCACGCCCTCGCTCGTCGGCGCTTCGTCGCTGCGCGTGCGGGGCGACTGGACGTTCGGCGCCGAAGTCGAGGTCACGGGCGATGCCGTGCTCGACGACCCCGGCGAGGCGGCACAGGTGCCCGACGGTGCGACCGTCGGCCCGGACGGCATCGTCTGACCGATCCCCGCTGACCGGACGGACCGGGAGGTTTCGGACCCGACGGTCCGCGCAGGTCGGGCGTGGGCGCCCGTCCCGGCGCGGCCGGTTCCGTGCCCGGGGGCCGGGCGGGGCACAATGCGCGCATGAGATCGGTGCAGGACCACCTGGCGACCGTGCTGGCCGCCGTCGGCCCGGTGGCGCCCATCGACGTCGCGCTGCGGGACGCGTCGGGCTGCATCCTCGCCCACGACCTCGTGGCGCCGCACGACCTGCCGCGGGTGGCGGTCGCGACGCGGGACGGCTACGCGGTCGCGGCCCACGAGACGGCGTACCAGGCGACGACGGCCGAGACGACCCTGCCCGTCGCGCACGACGTCCGCCCCGGCCAGGGCGGCCCGCTGCGGCTGGTCCCGGGGCAGTCGGTCCGGGTCGCGTCGGGTGCGCCCGTCCCACTGGGGGCGGACGCCGTGGTGCCCGTCGAGGAGACGGACCGCGGCACGGCCCGCGTCACGCTGCAGCGGGCGGCAGTGGCCGGTCAGCACGTCCGCGCGGCCGGGTCGGACGTCGCCGCCGGTGACGTCGTGCTCGCGTCGGGAACCCGCCTCGGCGCCCGCCAGCTCGCGATCGCCGCATCGCTCGGCTTCGGTCGGCTGCACGTGCACCCGACGCCGCGCGTCGTGCTGATCTCCGTGGGCGACGAGCTCGTCGAGCCCGGAGCGCGGGGGGTCGACGAGGGGGCCGTCTTCGAGGCCGACGGTCACGCGCTGGAGGCCGCCGTCCGCGACGCCGGCGCCCAGGCCGTGCGCGTGGCGATCCAGCGCGACGACCGCGTCCTGCTGCGCGAGGCCCTCGAGGACCAGCTGGTGCGCGCCGACCTCGTCGTCATCTGCGGCGGCCTGTCCGAGCTGGTGAACGACACCGTCAAGGACGTGCTCGCGCCGCTCGGCACCGTGCGCCTGGACCAGGTGGCCATGACGCCGGGCACGCGGCACGGGTTCGGCACGGTCGGCTCCGACCTGGGCCGCGACCGCGAGGTGCCGATCTTCGCGCTGCAGGGCCACCCCGTCGCGGCGCAGGTGTCGTTCGAGGTGTTCGTCCGCCCGGCGCTGCGGTCCATGGCCGGTCACGCGGACGTTTTCCGTCCGTCGGTCGCGGCGCAGGCCACGGCGGGCTGGTCCTCGCCCCCGGGGCTGCGGCAGTTCGTCCCCGCGCTCGTCCTCGGGACGCCCGACGAGGGCTACCGCGTGACGCCCGTCGGCGACCCCGCCGCACCGGGCATCAGCGCGCTCGCACAGGCCAACGCGCTGGCCGTCGTCGGCGAGCAGGACCTGGCCGTGCGCGCCGGCCAGACCGTCCACTGCCTGGTGCTGGAGGGCTGATGGCGCCCGGTTGGCCCGCGACGCTCGTCGACGGCGACGTGCGCCTGCGTCCCCTGCACCGGCGCGACCAGAACGCGTGGATGCTGCTGCGCGCCACCAACGCCGCGTGGCTGGAGCCGTGGGACGCCACGAGCCCGGTCCCGCAGGAGGGGCCGCGCCCGTCCTTCTCCTCGTTCGTGCGCATCCTGGCCGGCCAGGCGCGCGCGGGGACGTCGCTCCCGTTCGCGGTGGACTACCGCGGCAACCTCGTCGGGCAGCTCACCGTCTCCTCCATCACGTACGGCTCGCTGCGCTCGGCGAGCATCGGGTACTGGGTCTCGCAGCACGTGGCCGGCAAGGGGATCATCCCGACGGCCGTCGCCCTCGCGACCGACCACTGCTTCACCGAGCTGCGCCTGCACCGCATCGAGATCAACATCCGCCCCGAGAACACCCCGTCGCTGCGGGTCGTCGGCAAGCTCGGCCTGCGCGACGAAGGGCTGCGCGAGCGGTTCCTGCACATCGGCGACGAGTGGTGCGACCACCGCACGTTCGCGATCACCACCGAGGAGGTCCCGGACGGGCTGCTGGCCCGGTGGAAGGCCTCGCGCAGCGGCGTCTGACCTGCTCGTCGGGCGACACGCCGCCAGGCTCCGCCCGGCAGGCCCCCGCGCGTCCTACCGTCGGTCCGTGACAGATCTCGCAGGACCCGTCGCGCTCGCGCTGGTGGTCCTGTGGGTGGCGTACCTGGTGCCGCACAAGCTGCGACACCGCCAACAGCTGCTCGAGTCCCGGACCGACGACCGGTACTCGGAGGCGCTCCGCGTGGTCGCGGTGAGCGATCGGCACGGCCGGTCCGCACGAGTGGCCTCGCAGGCGTCCCGTCCGGCGGCACGCAGTACCTCGGGGTTGCTGACCCCGGGCGCAGGGGTCCCGGTGCGACGACCGGTGCCCGACGAAGGAGGCACGACCGTGGACCGACCCACCGCGACCCAGGACCGCATCGCCACCGAGGCGTCCCGCCGTTCCGCGCAGGCGCACGCCGCCCACGCGGCCGCCGCCGCCCGCCGTGGTGCCGCCGCGCGTCGACGCGGCATGCTCGCGGGTCTGCTCACGCTCGCCACCGTCGTCGGCTGGGTCGTCGTGGGCGTCGCCCCCGCCGCGTCCTGGCTGGTCGGCGCCGTGCCCTCCGTCCTGCTGGGCACGGTCGTCGTGCTGGGCCGACGAGCGGTCCTGGCCGGTCGCGCCGCGGACGCCGCCTACGAGCAGCGCCGCACCCAGGAGCGCCAGGCCGAGCAGCGTCGCGCCGCGCACCGGCCCGCGACCCCCGTCGTCGGCACGTCCGCCGTCGCCGAGGCGCGCGAGCCGCGCTCGGCCCAGCGCGAACCCCGCTCCGCGGCCCTCGGCCGCGCGGTGCGTCCGTCCAACACCGACACGCAGATGTTCGAGGCCGTCGCCGCGCCCGACGCCGAGGCGTGGTCGCCCGTCCCCGTGCCCCGCCCGACGTACACGATGAAGGCCCCCGCGCCCCGTCGCGAGCCCGCGCCGCTGGGCGAGGTCGAGGCCTCGACGACGGCCCGCCCGGCCGACGTCGTCGTGCCCGCGCCCCTCGAGGCGCCCGTCGAGACCACCGGCTCCATCGACCTCGACGCCGTCCTGGCCAAGCGCCGGGCGTCGGGGGAGTAGGCGGTTTCAGTTCCACCGCCGCGGGGTGCTAATCTGATCCCCGCTTGAGGGGCTATGGCGCAGTTGGTAGCGCGTCTCGTTCGCAATGAGAAGGTCGGGGGTTCGAATCCCCCTAGCTCCACCGATCGACAGGCCGGACCCACCAGGGTCCGGCCTGTTGCGTTGTCGGCTCGGACTCACAGGAACTCGAAGCGGACGACGCGCTGCTGCTTGGGAAGCAGGCCGGCGTACGCGCGGTCGAGCACCCACATCACGGGCAGCAGCACCTCGACGAGCGACGCGGACGCCTCCCACGAGACCCGGGGCGGACCCGCGGGCGACTTCGGCCGGCCCGGCACGGGGCGCAGCTCGTGCGTCACGACGGCGGACCGGTCACCGTCGCGCGTCAGCTCCATCCGGTCCGCCAGGACCCGGCCGGCCGGACGCCACTCCCACCGGCGCCCGTCAGGCCCCTCGACCGCGAGACCCCAGCGGTCCAGCCCGCTGCGCTGCCGTTCGACCTCGACGCGCTCGCCGAGGACCACGGCAGGCATCACCGTGTACGCCCACACCACGCCCCCCGGGCCGTGGCCGCTCTCGGCCGCCGCCCGGACGACCTCGCGCGGTCCGGCGGTGGCGGCGATCGTCGCCACGAGCTCGCGGTGCTGCCACGACAGGTTGACGCGGTGCCCCGCGATGTCGAGGTCGCACCGCTGCGCGTGCGGGGTCGCGCGAGGCAGGGTGAACAGGTCTTCGACGCTCAGCTCGTCCTGCACCGGGATCGTCCCGGCCACGCCCAGGGAGGCCCAGACGTCAGTCATCGGCCGCAGGGCGGTCGCGCGCGTCCTCGTCCTGCACGTCCGGGTTTGCTCCGGGCCTCTTGGCGGTCATGTCGGCGGAGGTCATCTCACCATCCTCCTGGAACCAGTCCGTGGTCTCGACCTCGGGGCACTTCAGAGGAAGTCGGCTCGCAGGGCGCGTTGCTGCTTGGGGAGCAGGTCCTCGTAGGCGTGCTGGAGGACCCACATCACGGGTAGCAGGATCTCGGCGAGGCTCGCGCGCTCGTCCCAGGAGACCGTAGGTGGTCCGGCGGGTGAGCGGGGGTGCGCCGGGACCGGGCGGAGCTGGTGGGTGACCGCCGGCCTGCTCTCTCCCGAGCGGGTCAGCTCCATCCGGTCGGCCAGGATCCGGCCCGCGGGGCGCCACTGCCAGGCGCGACCATCGGGTCCGCCGACCGCCCAGGCCCACCGGTCGCGGCCGCTCGGCTCGCGTGCGACGTCGATCGGGTCGTCGAGCACCTGCAGGGGGAGCAGGGCGTAGTGCCAGACGACGGACCAGCGCCCGGCCTGGTCCACGTCGCGGCACCGGGCGACGTCGTGCTCGGTGCCGTCGTCGTCGACGAGGGCGGCCACCAGCACCCGCTCGCGCCAGCTCAGGTTGACGCGCAGGCCCTGCACGTCGAGATCGCAGCGCTGGGCCCGCGGCGTCTGCTTCGGCAGGTGCACGTAGTCCTGCCGGCTCATGGTGTCGACGACCGGTGTGCCTCCCGCGGACCCGAGCGGGCGCCACAGGGCCTGTGCGTCCGGTGTCACGACGCGTCGCGGTACGGGGCCAGCGCCTTCTCCAGCGCCGCCCGCAGGGCGTCCGGGTCCTTGGTCTGGACGAGCATCGGGGCGCCCTGGCGCGGGCTCAGCCCGATGACGTGCGAGCCGAGCGTCGAGCCGTAGGCGCCGCCGATGATGCGGCCCTCGATCTTCTCGCCGGGCTGCGAGACGCCCCAGGGGTAGAGGTCGGCGAGCTTGATCCTGGCTCGACCGACGCGCAGGTCGGAGTCCGTCAGACGGATGTTGCCGTAGAACCCGGTGCTCCACATGGTGATCGCGGCGATGCCCCCCAGCATCCCGACGAGGATGGTCGCCAGGACCCAGCTCTTCAGCGCGAGCCCGACCCAGGCGACGACGCAGATCGTCAGCAGCACCAGCCACGACCGGCGGGACGGGGAACGTTCCTGGTAGCGGATCACCGGGGGATACTAACGGGGACGAACGGGACGCACGGTCGTCCTGCGTGGGTGGTTGCGCTCACTGCGCTCACTGCGCTCGCCTGTCTCGCGGGTCCTGCTCCCGCTGCTCCTCCTCGCGGTCGGCCGCCTTGTGGGCCTGGCTGCGCACCCGCGCCGCCTCGTCGCGCAGGTTGCGCGCCGCGCCGTGCGCCTTGCCGCGCCAGTGGCTCAGCGCGGAGCGGACGTCGTCGGCGTTCGCGCAGTCCCAGTCGGGCGAGCTCGCGACGGTCTTGGCGGGGTCGACGCAGTCCTCGACGTCGGCCGCGAGCGCGTCCAGGAGTCGTGCCTTCTCGTACAGGTCTGCCGAGGTCATCGTCGCCCTCCCTAGAACCAGTTCATGGGGTTGACCTTGGAGTCCTTGATGTCGTCGAGGCGGTCCTCGGCCCAGTCCTTGGCGTCGTCGACCCGGTCGCCGGCCCAGTCCACGGCCTCGTCGGCCGCGTGCGTGATGTCGTCCCAGTGCTCGACGACCTCCGCACCTGCCCACACCACGCCGGTCACCGCGACGAGGCCGATCGTCACGGGGTTGGGTGCGATGAGTGCGGCGGTCATGGAGGCGTTGAAGGCGGTCTCGGCGTACTCGCCGACGACGTGCGCCTTGCCCTTCGTCCCACCCTCTGACCAGAGCTTGTTGTTCGCGTCGAAGTTGTTGACCAGGCCGACGACGCCGTCGGCCGTCGCGAACGCACTTCCCGCGACCCCGAGGATCCGCAACGCTCCCGCGCTCGACGCCATCGTGCGCAGCCCGGACTCGTTGGCCATCGTGAGCAGGTTGCCCGCGCCGCGGCCGAACGTCGCGCCGGTCGTCGGGTTGGTCCAGGCCCGCCCGAAGACGTTGTTCCCCCACCGGGCGGCGGTCGTCGTGAGCTGACCGAGGTTGGTCGTCTTGAGCACGTCCGACACCCAGGCCGTCACCTTGGTTCCCGACTGCCCCTGCAGGAGCTTGGCCAGCAACGTCGGCTGCTCGACGGGCACGCCGTTCACCATGACCTCGAACGGCTTGGTGCGCGCCGCCATGCGGGCGACCCACTCGTCGAAGTTCTCCGCGACGGGCGCGGCCTTGAGCAGCATCTTCTGCGTCAGGTTCGGCACGAAGGCGCCGGGGTAGGTGAACGTCGTCTTGGCGCGCAGGACCTGGGTGTCGGCCATCTGCAGCGCGCCCGACAACCAGTTCGCCAGCTTGGGATTGCTCTGTGCAAGGCGTTCGAGGGCGGCCGTCACATGGTGCTCGCCGAGCCAGCGCACCAGCGCGGGACCGCCCTTGAGCAGGATCTGGGTGGTCGTCACGACGGCGGCGTTGCTGGCGCTGATGAGGTTCTGGATGTCGTGGTAGCCGTCGACCAGCGCTTGCGCCTGCTCGGAGTCGTTCATCTGCGCGAGCTTGTCGAGAGCCTCTGCCTCGAGCTGGTCGAACCACTCGCTGAGGTTCGCCGGGTCCTCGTTGTCCCAGGCGTCCGCTGCCGTGCCCGTGGCCCGCAGGGCGAGGAGCGCGTCCTCCACGTGCATCTTCTGACCGGCGATCTCGATCGCCTGCGCGGCGTTCATCCGGACGCCGCCGAACGTGGGCTGCGCCTGTGCCAGCTGCTCGAGCACGCCGATCCGGCCCCGCAGGTCCTTCGACGTCTCGGCGGCCCACGCCTCGGCACCGTTGAGCCCGGCCATGTCGATCCGCGCGTCGAGGTTCGCCGCGCGGGAGAAGAGGCTGGGGAGCTGCGCCTCGAGGTTGTCGAGGGCGACCACGGTCGCAGCGAGGACCTCCTTGTCGACCTTGACCGTCACGGGTGGGCTGCCACTCGCTCGACCAGCGCGGTGAGCTCCGCCGACGAGGGCAGCAGGTCCGCCAGCTCGCGCCAGACCTGACCGGCCGAGACGGGCCGGAACGTCGCGGTCGCGTCGGGAGTGATGTCCTCACCGCGCAGGGGCTCCGGCGGCGCGGTGCGGACCCAGTAGCCGCCGTCGCCGCAGTTCCACAGCGCGAGAGCGCGCGCGTCGGTCGTCACGTCGGGGCCCCATACGAACGTCACGCGCGTGGTGGCGACCAGGTGCGACAGCGTGGCCATGAGCATGACCCGGTCGGGCTCGGGCACGGTCGAGAACAAGCTGCCGATCTGCGTGGTCGCGACGACCTTGGCCGGCTCCCAGCTGTCGTCGGTGAGCCCCATCGTCTGCACGACCGCATCGATCGCGCTCAGCGGCACCGTGAACGGCCTCGCCGCGCGTGGCACGTCGTGACGGCGCAGGCCGACGAGTCGCGCCAGGATCCAGAGCAGCTGCGGGAGCTCGTCGCGGTGGTAGGCGACCGGGTCCCCCGGGCCCTCCTGCGGCCACGGGTCGGTGTACCAGACGGTCTCCTCGCGGACGGCGAGCAGGGCGTGGGCGGGGCCCTGGGGCCCGGCCGTCTCGATCGCGCACTCGATCATGGGGTCGGACACCGTCTGGACCAGGTCCAGGAGCAGCGCGTCGATCGTGCCGTCGTCGTCGACCACACCCGCCGCGCGCAAGACCTCGAGGGTGGTGGCGTTCACGGGCTCGCCGTTGTGCAGCAGGCGCAGCGCCTCGAACTCGTCGTCCGTCAGCTCGATCCGCTGCCTGACCTGGTCCAGCCGTGCCACGTCGCCCCCTGAGGTCCGTCTTGTCCGGTGCGCGGCCGAGGCTACCAACCGCGTCGTGCCGCCGGCCGCCGCTGTCCACGCAGCTGCGCCGCGGCTCCCGGGCGCGAGGTCCCGGGAGCCGCGGCGCACCTGTCGCTGCTGTGCTCGTCAGCGGCGGCCGCGGCCCGCCACGAGCGCGACGCCGACGCAGGCGAGGGCGACCTGGATGAGGATCTCGATCCAGTCGATGCCGTCGGTCGTCTTGACGCCGAGGATGTCGGCGAGCCAGGTGCCCAGGAGGGCGGCGACGATGCCGACGATGATCGTGACGAGGACGGAGATCCTCTGTCGGCCGGGCAGGATGAGGCGGGCGAGGACGCCGATGACTGCGCCGATGATGATGGCGCTGATGATGCCGTCTGCGGTCACGGGAGGGGCTCCTTGGGGTGAGGGGTCGTGTGGCTGCAGACGGACACTAGGGGTGATTCGTCCGCTCCGCGCGCTGAACGGTGGATGGGAGGATGGCTGCGTGCCGGCCAGTCCTGAACCGCTTCGTCGGCGGTGGGTGGCGCTGGTCCGCGAGTGGGTCGACCCGCTCGTCGTCGGGATCCTGTCCGTCCTGGTCCTGGGCCTCCTGCTCCCCGCGTCGGGGACGACGGCCGACGTGCTCGACGACGTGCGGACGGCCGCGATCGTCGTCCTGTTCTTCTTCTACGGCGCGAGGATGCGCACGTCGGAGGTCGTGGACGGGCTGCGCAGCTGGCGCCTGCAGGGCTCGATGCTGGCTTCGACGTACGTCGTCTTCCCGCTGCTGGGGCTGGCCACCCAGCTGCTGCCCGACGCGCTGCTCGCGCCGGAGCTCCGCCAGGGCGTGCTGTACCTCTCGCTGCTGCCGTCGACCGTGCAGTCGTCGGTGGTGTTCACGTCGATCGCGCGCGGCAACGTGGCCGGAGCGATCACGGGCGCGACCATCTCGAACGTCGCCGGTGTGGTGCTGACACCGTTGCTGGTCGCACTGGTGCTGGGCGGCAGCGGCGGCGCCGGCGGCTCGCTCGACGGGATCCTGCTCCAGCTGCTGCTCCCGTTCGTGGTGGGGCAGGCGGTGCAGCGGTGGGTGGGGCCGTGGGTCCGACGGCACGCGGCGCTGACGCGGTTCACCGACCGGGCCACGATCCTGCTCGTCGCGTACACGGCGGTCAGCGAGGCGCAGACGTCGGGGGCCTGGGACCACGTGACCGCCGGCGCGCTGGTGGCGCTGCTGGTCGTGTGCGCGGTGCTGCTCGCGGTCATGCTGACGCTGACGTGGACGGGCGGCCGACGACTGGGCCTGGCCATGCCGGACCGCATCGCGCTGCTCATGGTCGGGTCCAAGAAGAGCCTGGCCACGGGCCTGCCCATGGCGGCCGTGCTGTTCACGCCCGCGGTCGCGGCGAGCGTCGCGCTGCCGGTGATCGCCTTCCACCAGATCCAGCTCGCGACCTGCGCGGTCGTGGCGCGCCGGTTGTCCGCGCGCGTCGAGTAACCTCGTCCACGATTCGTTCGGAACCCTCACAAAGGACCCCGTCGTGCCGCAGATCGCCCTGGTCCCTCGCCCGCGCTCGGTCGAGGTGCTGGATGCCGCCCCGTTCGTGCTCGACCAGGCGACGACCGTCGTCGTCGAGCCGCGCCCCGAGCTCATCCAGGTGGCCGTCCTGGCCGCTGACCTGCTGGGACGCGTGGGTGACCAGGCGGTCCAGGTGCGGTACCGCGATGCGGGGGAGCGGGGTGTCGTCATGCTGCGCATCGACGACCAGCTCACCGGCGGCGACGAGGCCTACCGGCTCGTCGTGCGCGCGGAGCGGGTGGACCTCGAGGCCCGCTCGATCGCCGGCCTGGTCCACGGGATCATCACGCTGCGCCAGCTGCTGACCACCGACCGTCAGCGCGTCACGAGCGCGCCCGCGGTCCGCGTCGAGGACGCGCCGCGGTACGCGTGGCGGGGCCTGTCGATCGACGTCGCGCGGCACTTCTTCCGCGTGGACGACCTCAAGGTCGTCATCGGGCTGATGGCGCACTACAAGCTCAACGTCCTGCACCTGCACCTGACCGACGACCAGGGCTGGCGGCTGCAGATCCCGTCCCGTCCCAACCTCACGCGCCTGTCCGCGGCGAGCGCCGTCGACGGCGACCCGGGCGGCTTCTACTCGTCGTCGGACTTCACGACGCTCGTGCACTACGCCGCCGCGCGCGGCGTGCGCGTGGTGCCGGAGATCGACGTGCCGGGCCATGTGAACGCTGCGCTGCACGCGTACGGCGAGCTGACGCCGTCGGGCGAGCCGACCGACGAGTACACGGGCATCGAGGTCGGCTTCAGCCGCCTGCACGCCGACCTGCCGGCCACCACGCCGTTCCTGCAGGACGTGTTCGCCGATGTCGCAGCCGTCTCCCCGGACGCCTACATCCACATCGGCGGCGACGAGGTCCTGACCATGGACCCCGCCGAGTACGCGGCGCTGGTCGCCACCGCGTCCGCGGCCGTCCGTGCCACGGGGCGCCAGGTCGTGGGCTGGCAGGAGATCGCCCACACGCCGCTCGCGCCCGGCACGATCGTGCAGTTCTGGGACCCGCGGCCCGACCCGGCGCCGTTCGTCGCCGCCGCGAAGGCCGGCGCCAAGTTCCTCATGTCGCCCGGCTCCAAGGCGTACCTCGACATGAAGTACGACAAGGACACCAAGCTGGGCCTGGAGTGGGCCGGGCACATCGAGCTGCGCGACTCCTACGACTGGGAGCCGACCACCGTCATCGAAGGGCTGCCGCCCGAGTCCGTGATCGGCGTCGAGGCGGCCGTCTGGACCGAGACCCTGCGCGACCTGCCCGAGCTGCTGTCGATGCTGCTGCCGCGCCTCGCGGCGGTCGCCGAGGTGGCCTGGACGGCCGCCGAGCTGCGCGACTGGGACGACTTCCGGGCCCGCGTCGCGTCGCAGTCGCCCATGTGGGAGCGCCTCGGCCTCGCCTACTACGCGAGCCCCCAGGTGGACTGGGAGCACGCGTAGCCGTCGGGGTCGTCAGACCCAGGACTGCAGCCACATGCGGGCGTGCCACTGGTCGTACGGGATGATCCAGCCGGCCCAGACGGGGTAGAACCACAGGCCCGCGGCGACGATGAGCGTCACGACGGCGGTGACGGCGATGATCGCGCGTCGTCGTCCGCGCGGGTCGGTGTCCGGCGGCCCGACGATGAGCGAGAGCACGTACGCGAGCGTCAGCGCGATCCACGGCACGAACGCCACGGAGTAGAACGTGAAGATCGTCCGGTGCGGGTACTGGAACCACGGCACCCAGCCCGCCAGGATCCCGGACAGCACCGCGAACGCGCGCCAGTCGCGGTAGCGCAGCAGCCAGACGACGGCCACGAGGATGGCCGCTGCGGCGGCCCACCACAGCAGCGGGTTGCCCAGCGCGACGATGGGCTGCGAGCACGCCGTCGAGCCGCACGCGTCCTGCGCCTGCTGGCCGGTCAGACCGGAGATCTCGGTCGGGTAGTACATGGACGTCGGCCGCCACTGCACGATCCAGCCCAGCGGGTGCGCCGCGTACGAGTGCGGCGTGTCCAGGCCCGTGTGGAACGCCCACATGTCCTGGTGGTACTTCCACAGCGACCGCAGCGACTCGGGCAGCCACTGCACGCCCTGGCCCGGGTTCTGGGCCGCCCACTGGCGGTTCCAGCCGCCGGAGTGCGTGAACCACGTCGTCCACGTCGCGAGGTAGACGACGAACGTGCCGCCCACCATGACGACGAACGCGACGAGCCCGTCCTTGACGACCGCGGCGCTCACCCAGCCGCGCACGCCGACGATCTTGCGCGCCGCCATGTCCCACGCGACCGTCATCAGGCCGAACACGGCGACGAAGTACAGGCCCGACCACTTGGTGCCGCAGGCCAGGCCCAGCATCACGGCGGCGGCCAGCCGCCACCAGCGCATGCCCAGCCCGGGCCCGCCGGCCAGGTCGCGGCCCTCGTCGATCCACGGCGAGATGCGGTCCGCGAGGCGTCGTCGGGCCTGGTCGCGGTCCAGCAGCAGGCAGCCGAACGCCGCCAGGCAGAAGAACATGAGGAACCCGTCGAGCAGGCTCACGCGCGACATCACGATGGCCTGCCCGTCGACCGCGACGAACAGGCCCGCGACGGTGCCCCAGGCCGTCGACGCGAACAGGCGACGGCCGATGCGCGCCGTCATCAGCACGGCCAGCGTGCCGAAAACCGCCGCCGACAGCCGCCACGCCACCGAGCTGTCCATGCCTCCGCCCAGGTGCATGCCCAGCGCGATCAGCCACTTGCCCACGAGCGGGTGCACCACGTACTCGGCGTCCGTGCGCAGCCCGGACCCGTCGCCGCTCTCGAACGCGGGGTTCGAGTTGTCGTCCCAGTTCGCCTCGTAGCCGTTCTGCAGCAGCGAGTACGCGTCCTTGACGTAGTACGTCTCGTCGAACACCAGCTGGTGCGGTGTGCCGAGGTGGAGGAAGCGCAGGATGCCGCCGAAGAGCATCACCGCCAGCGGCAGCGCCCAGCCCAGCACGCGTGAGCGGCGCGTCGCGTCGATCGTGAGCGTCGCCTCGCCGAGCAGGCGCTGCAGCAGCCGGTCGCGCGTCGGGAGCGGGTCGGTCGGCTCGTCGTCGGCCGGCTCGTCGTCGGCCGCGGCCCTCGCGCCGGGCGCCTCGTCCGGTGCGTCGGCTGCCCCGGGGTCGTCGACCGGTACCTCGACCTGCGGGTCGTCCGTCGGCGCGGGCTCGGGTGCGGGGGTGTCGACGGCCGCGTCCCCGCCGGGCGAGGAGGGCGTGGCGGGGACGTCGTCGTCGGTGGCAGGCGGCACGACGGTCATCGTAGGGGTCGACCCTGGCTCGTGGCCCAGAATCCGGTGTGCCGATTCGGTGGCGACCGCCGGGCGGTCCCGGGCTGATCTGGGCCGGACCCGGGCGGTGGTCGCCAGGTGGCAGGCTGGGGGCGTGGACCAGACCGGACGGCTCGTGCTCGCGGCGACCCCCATCGGCAACGCGGAGGACGCGTCGGCGCACCTGCGGCGGCTGCTCGAGACGGCGGACGTCGTCGCGGCCGAGGACACGCGGCGCCTGCGCGCGCTCGCGGCGCGGCTGGGCGTGACGGTTGGCGGCCGGGTGGTCAGCTACTACGAGCACAACGAGACGGCACGGGCCGACGAGCTGCTCGAGGTGGTCCGGGGCGGCGGAACCGTCGTCGTCGTGACGGACGCGGGTATGCCGGCCGTGTCCGACCCCGGGTTCCGGCTGGTCGCGGCGGCCGTCGCGGCGGGCGTCGTCGTGACCGCGGCACCCGGGCCGAGCGCCGTGCTGACCGCGCTCGCGCTGTCCGGGCTCCCGACGGACCGCTTCTGCTTCGAGGGCTTCCCGCCGCGCAAGGCGGGCGAGCGAGCGCGCGCTCTCGCGGAGCTGGCCGACGAGCGCCGCACCATGGTGTTCTTCGAGGCGCCGCACCGTCTCGGTGACCTGCTCGAGGCCATGGCCGAGGCGTTCGGCGACGAGCGGCCGGCGGCCGTGTGCCGGGAGCTGACCAAGACGTACGAGGAGGTGCTCCGCGGCGGCCTCGGCGAGCTGGTGGCCTGGGCGCGCGGCGGCGAGGTGCGCGGGGAGATCGTCGTCGTCGTCGCCGGCGCGGACCGGGCGCCGACCGCCTCGACCGCCGACCTCGTCGCGGAGGTCCTGGCCCGCGCCGACGCGGGCGAGCGGCTCAAGGAGGCCGTCGCCGACGTCGCGACCACCGCCGGCGTCCCCAAGCGCGACCTGTACGCCGCCGCCCTCGCCGCCCGGTCTCGCTGACCCGTCCGCGGTCGTCGGGAAAAGGGACTGACAACGTGGGACATCGAATCGTTACGATGATGCCGTGACGCATCGCCCCGAGGAGATCTACGACCGCGCCCACCCCGTGCGCACGCTCGCGCGGATGTTCCGCGGCCAGGGCGGCAAGCTGTCGGTGGCGACCGTCGCGTTCGCGGTGAAGCACTCGCCCATCTGGATCATCCCGCTGCTGACGGCCAACGTGATCGACATCGTCGTGCAGCACAAGCCGCTGCACGAGCTGTGGGTCAACGCCGTGATCATGGCCGTGCTCATCGCGCAGAACCTGCCGCTGCACCAGCTCTACATCCGGATGCTGTCCGTGTCCGTCCGCACGGTCGAGACCAACCTGCGCATGACGCTGTCCCGCCGCCTGCAGGAGCTGTCCATCGGCTACCACCGTCGGGTCAGCGCCGGTGTGCTGCAGGCCAAGATCGTGCGCGACGTCGAGAACGTCGTCGAGAGCTCGCGGCAGGCCTTCGACTCGGGCATGGCCGCCATCACGACGCTCGTCGGCGCCATCGTCATCACCGCGTTCAAGGTGCCGGAGTTCCTGCCGGTGTACGCCGTCGCGGTCCCGGCCGCCGCGGCGCTCGTCGTCTCCATGCGTCGGCGCATGTCCGTGCGCAACGCCGCCTTCCGCGCCGAGGTGGAGAACATGTCCGCGCGCGTCTCGGAGATGACGCACCTGATCCCCATCACGCGGGCGCACGCGCTCGAGCGCAGCGAGCTGGAGCGGATGGGTGCCACGCTCGTCGGGGTGCGCGACGCAGGGATCCGGCTCGACAAGACGAACGGCTGGTTCGGGTCGCTGTCCTGGATCCTCATGCAGCTGCTGTCGGTCGGGTGCCTCATCGGTGCGGCGTGGGTGGCGTGGTCGGGGAAGTTCGGGCTGACGGCCGGAGACGTGACCATGCTGTCGTCGTACTTCGTCGCCCTGACCGGCGCCGTCACCGCGATCATGAGCCTGACGCCCATCATCACCAAGGGCCTGGAGTCCGTGAAGTCGATGAGCGAGGTGCTCAGCGAGGGCGACGTGGAGCGCAACGCGGGCAAGGCGACGGTCTCGGCCGTGCGCGGCGAGGTGTCGTTCGAGGGGGTCAGGTACGCGTACGCGGACGCGACCGACGAGATCGCGATCGACGGCCTCGACCTGCACGTGCGGCCGGGGGAGACCGTGGCGCTCGTCGGCCCGTCCGGCTCCGGGAAGTCCACCGTGCTCAACATGGTGATCGGGTACCTCGCGCCCACCGGCGGTCGCCTGCTGCTGGACGGGAAGGACATGGCCGAGCTCGACCTGCGGACCTACCGGCGGTTCCTCGCCGTCGTGCCGCAGGAGTCGCTGCTGTTCGAGGGGTCCATCCGCGACAACGTCACCTACGGGAACCCGGACCTGTCCGACGCTGACGTCCTGGACGCGCTCCGGGACGCCAACGCGATGGACTTCGTGACGCAGATGGGCGGGCTGGACGCGGTGATCGGGGAGCGGGGCGCCCGGCTCTCCGGCGGTCAGCGGCAGCGGCTGGCCATCGCGCGGGCCCTGGTCCGCGACCCCCGCGTCCTGGTGCTCGACGAGGCGACGTCCGCGCTCGACAACGCCTCCGAGCGCCTGGTGCAGGAGGCGTTGGGTCGGCTGATGCAGGGGCGGACGACGTTCGTCGTCGCGCACCGGCTGTCCACTATCCGCGGCGCCGACCGCATCGCGGTGATGCGCGCCGGCCGGCTCGTCGAGATCGGGTCGTACACCGAGCTCATGGCCGCCGACGGCGCCTACGCCGAGCTGGAGCGCCTCGCCGCCGGCCCGATCACGGCCTGAGTCCTACGCGGTCGGGTTCGAGCGGGTCAGCACGATGCCGGCCGCGGACATCTCGTCGCGGGCGGCGGCGCCCAGCTCGGGCGTGACGGGGACCGTGAGGTCGGTCAGCACGCGTGTCCGCAGGCCCAGGGCGTGGGCGTCGAGCGCGGTCGCACGCACGCAGTGCGACTCGGCGATCCCGACGACGTCGACCGCGCCGATGCCGGACTCCTGCAGGATCGCGGCGAGCGGGCGCCCGTCGGCGTCGACCCCCTCGAATCCCGAGTACGCAGCCTCGTAGGCGCCCTTCTTGACGCTGGCGTCAGGCGCCAGCTCCGCGAGGGCCGGGTGCAGCTCGGCCTCCTCGGTGCCGGCGACGCCGTGCGGCGGCCAGGTGTCCACGAAGTCCGGGGTGTCGCTGAAGTGGGCGCCCGGGTCGACGTGCCAGTCCTGCGTCGTCACCACCAGGTCGTACTCCGCGCGGTGCGCGGCGGCGTGCTCGGCGATCGCCCGGGCGACGTCGTTGCCGCCCTCGACGGGCAGCGCACCGCCCTCGCAGAACGTGGGCTGGACGTCGACGACGATCAGGGCGCGGCGATCGGTCATGCGCCCAGCCTCGCACCGCGTCATCGTCCCGGCGCGGTGGCGGGCGGCGCGAAGCGGTGATGGGCTGGAGCATGGTCGTCGTGCGGAAGGTCGCCCCCGTGGGGTGCCTGCTCGCGCTCGGGCTGCTCGCCGGCTGCACCGGCATGTCCGACGACACCGGCGGTCCGACGCCGTCGTCGTCCGCTGCCGCGACGAGCGCCGGGCCCGCAAGCCCGGCGGCCTCGTCGTCCCCGACCGCTGCCAGGACCCGCTCTGTCACGGACCTCGTGGCCGGGCTCGACACGCCCTGGGGCATCGTGTTCCTGCCGTCGGGCGATGCCGTCGTGACGCTCCGCGACCAGAAGCGGCTGGTGCTGGTGAGTCCCGACGGCACGACCAGGGACGTCACCGGGCCCGGCGCCGACCAGCTCGTCGACCTGGTGGAGCCGGGCGGCGAGGGCGGCCTGCTGGGGGTCGCGGTCCTCGACGCGACGGGCGACGAGGCGGACCTCGCGCTCTACGCGACCACCGCGGACGACAACCGCGTGCTGCGCGCGACGCTCTCCGGCACGTCGCTCGGCACGGTGCGGCCGATCCTGACCGGCATCCGCAAGGCCGGCAACCACGACGGCGGCCAGGTGGCCGTCGGTCCGGACGGGTTCCTCTACGTCACCACCGGGGACGCCGGACACGGCGCGGACGCCCAGGACGAGAAGTCCCTGAACGGCAAGATCCTGCGCCTCACGTTCGACGGCGACCCCGCGCCCGGCAACCCGTCCGGGACCGCCGTCTGGACCCTCGGGCACCGCAACGTCCAGGGGATCGGTTGGGCACCCGACGGCCGGATGTTCGCCGCGGAGTTCGGGCAGAACACGTGGGACGAGCTCAACCTGATCGAGCCGGGGTCGAACTACGGCTGGCCCGACGTGGAGGGGCAGGCCGGCACCGACGGCTTCGTCGACCCGTTGCGCCAGTGGGCGACCTCCGAGGCGTCGCCGAGCGGGCTCGCGGTGACCGACGGCGCCGTCTACCTGGCCGCACTGCGCGGTGAGCGGCTGTGGCGCGTGCCGTTGACGCCCGACGGTGTCGGGGAGCCGCAGGCGCTGCTGGTCGGCGAGCTGGGCCGCCTGCGGGCGGTCGCCCCGGCACCCGACGGGTCGCTGTGGGTCATGACCAACAACACCGACGGCCGCGGGACGCCGCGGACGGGCGACGACCGCATCGTGCGCGTCGAGCTCGGCTGACCGGACCGGCGCTCACCAGCTCCGGCGCACCGTCGCCTTGCCGCCCACCACGAGGCTGCGGGCCGGCACGTCGTCGGCCACGACCGCACCGGCTGCGATCACGGAGTCGTCGCCGAGGGTCACGCCCGGCAGGATCGTCGCGCCCGCGCCGATCCACACGTTCTCACCGACGACGATGGGCCCACCGGTCAGCCAGACGCGGCGGTCGTCGGTGTCGACCGGGTGCCCGACGGTCACGAAGGTGACGCGCGGGGCGACCATCGTGCGCGCGCCGAGCCGGATGCCCGCGTAGTCGAGGAACGTGCAGTTCTGGTTGACGAACACGCGCTCGCCGAGCTCGAGGTTGAGGCCGTGGTCGGTGAAGAAGGGCGGGTAGATCGTCACGTGCGGCGGGAGGGGCCGCCCCAGGATCTGCTCGAACAGCGCCGCCTTGCCCTCGTCGTCGTCGAACGGGAGCACATTGAGGCGCGAGGTGAGCTCGGTGGCGCGCAGCACCCGCTGCGACATCGCCTGGAACTCCGGACCGTGGATGCGCATGAGCGGTTGACTGGGCACCCCACGATCTTGGCAGCGAGCGGCGTGGCCGCCGCGACCGGATGGTGCGCACCGCGTCCAGCGGCGAGCGAGGGCACCTAGGATCAGGCGCATGTCCCGCATCCTGTCTGCCGTCGCTTGGCCGTACGCGAACGGCCCCCGCCACATCGGTCACGTCGCCGGCTTCGGCGTCCCGTCGGACGTCTTCTCCCGGTACATGCGCATGGCGGGGCACGACGTGCTCATGGTCTCGGGCACCGACGAGCACGGCACGCCGATCCTGGTCCAGGCGGAGCAGGAGGGTGTGAGCCCGCAGGAGCTCGCGGACCGCTACAACCGCGTCATCGTGGAGGACCTGACCCAGCTGGGCCTGTCCTACGACCTGTTCACCCGCACCACCACGCGCAACCACTACGCCACCGTGCAGGAGATGTTCCGCACGGTGCACAAGAACGGGTACATGGTCGAGCAGTCGACCATGGGCGCGATCAGCCCCAGCACGGGCCGCACGCTGCCGGACCGCTACATCGAGGGCACGTGCCCCATCTGCGGTTACGACGGCGCTCGCGGCGACCAGTGCGACAACTGCGGCAACCAGCTCGACGCGATCGACCTGATCAACCCGCACAGCCGGATCAACGGCGAGAAGCCGAAGTTCGTCGAGTCGACGCACTTCTTCCTGGACCTGCCGGCGTTCGCGAGCGCGCTCGAGGCGTGGCTGTCGACGCGTCAGGGCTGGCGCCCCAACGTGCTGAAGTTCTCCCTCAACCTCATCGACGACATGCGGCCGCGCGCCATGACCCGCGACATCGACTGGGGCATCCCCGTCCCGCTCGAGGGCTGGGAGGACAACCCCAACAAGCGCCTGTACGTCTGGTTCGACGCGGTGATCGGCTACCTGTCGGCGAGCATCGAGTGGGCGCGCCGCACGGGCGACGACGACGCGTGGCGTCCGTTCTGGAACGACCCCGAGGCCCTGAGCTACTACTTCATGGGCAAGGACAACATCACGTTCCACTCGCAGATCTGGCCTGCGGAGCTCATGGGCTACGACGGCCGCGGCGACAAGGGCGGAACGCCCGGCCCGTACGGCACGCTGCAGCTGCCCACCGAGGTGGTCTCGAGCGAGTACCTGAACGTCGGCGGGCAGCAGTTCAGCTCGTCGCGCGGTGTGGTCATCTACGTCCGCGACATGCTGAGCCGCTACCAGCCGGACGCGCTGCGGTACTACCTGTCGGTGGCCGGCCCGGAGACGCAGGACGTCGACTTCACGTGGGCCGAGTTCAAGCGGCGCACCAACGACGAGCTCGTCGCGGGCTGGGGCAACCTGGTGAACCGCACGGCCAGCATGATCGCCAAGAACTTCGGCGAGATCCCGGCGGCGGGCGAGCGGCAGCCGGTCGACAGCGCGCTGCTGGCGACGAGCGGCGAGGCCTTCGGGACCGTCGGCTCGCTGCTGGGCGAGCACCGCAACCGGGCCGCGATCGGCGAGGCGATGCGCGTGGTCCAGGAGGCCAACCGCTACATCTCCGAGACCGAGCCGTGGAAGCTGACGGGCGACCGCGAGCGGCTGGGCACGGTGCTGAACACGGCCGCGCAGGCCGTCGCGGACGCGAACACGCTGCTGGCGCCGTTCCTGCCGTTCGCGGCGCAGAAGGTGCACGAGACGTTCGGTGGCACGGGGACCTTCGCGCCGCAGCCGCGCATCGACGAGGTCACGGACCTGGACGACGCGTCGCGCTCGTACCCGATCATCACGGGCGACTACTCGCAGACCGCGCGCTTCGAGTCCGTCCCCGTCGTCGCGGGCACGGCCGTCGGCAAGCCGACGCCCGTGTTCACCAAGCTCGACGACGACGTCGTCGAGCAGGAGATCGAGCGCGCGACCAAGGCGTGAGCACGACGAAGGCCCCGACGACCCTCGCCGCGGTCGTGCCGGTCGGAAGGGCCTGACGTGGCACGCACGCGCGAGCGCGGGTGGCCGCCGGCGCCGGACCCGCTCCCCCTCCCGGTGGTCGACAACCACACGCACCTGGAGTCGGTGGCGGAGTGGCTCGCGGACGGCTGGGCCGCCGACCCGCCCGCCGGCGCCGGCCGGCGGGTCGGGGTCGACGAGCACCTCGCGCGCGCGGCGAGCGTCGGGGTCACGCGGATGGTGCAGGTGGGCTGCGACCTCGACGCGGCCCGCTGGACCGATCGTGCGGTCCGCGAGCACCCGCAGCTGCTGGGGGCGGTCGCGATCCACCCCAACGAGGCGGTGCTGCACGCGGGGGTCCACGAGGTCGCGCCTGACGGGCTCGACCCCGACCCGCAGCCCCGGCACGCGGTGTCGCTCGACGACGCGATCGACACCGTGATGCTGATCGCCCGCGCCAACCCCCGCGTCCGTGCCATCGGCGAGACGGGGCTGGACCACTTCCGGGCGGGCCCGCGGGGCCGGGGGGTGCAGCGGGACTCGTTCCGTGCGCACATCGCGCTGGCCAAGGAGCTGGGGCTGGCGCTGCAGATCCACGACCGCGACGCGCACGCGGAGGTGGTGCAGATCCTGCTGAACGACGGTGCCCCGGAGCGGACCGTCTTCCACTGCTTCTCAGGCGACACCGCGCTGGCGCAGGTGGCGCGCGAGAACGGCTGGTTCTGCTCGTTCGCGGGTCCGGTGAGCTTCCCCGCCAACGACGGCCTGCGCGACGCGCTGCGCGAGCTGCCGCCGGAGCTGGTGATGGTCGAGACCGACGCGCCGTACCTGACGGTGCACCCGTACCGCGGCCGACCCAACGCGCCCTACCTCCTGCCCGGCACGGTTCGCGCGATCGCCGAGGTGACCGGCCGACCGCTCGCCGATGTCTGCGCCGACCTGTCGCGCACCGCGGAGGCGGTCTACGGCGCGTGGTGAGTCCGCGCCGATCACCCCGCGACACGCCGTGCGACACGCCGGGCCGACGAACTGGACGCCCGACCTGTCCGATCCCGGGTTTCGGCGTCGGTCACGGATCGGTTACGGTCTGACGAGCCCGAACCGGGCCGACGACGGCGGGAGGACCCACGTGCGGGACGACGCGAGCGCGCAGGAGCGCTCCGACGTGCCCACGGGCCGGTCCCCGCGGCGCGCGGTCAAGATCGTCTCGCAGGCCGCCGTCCTGGCGGTCGTCGCGGCTGCGACCAGCGCGTTCGCCGTCATGCACAAGCAGGTGACGGTCGACGTCGACGGCAGGACAGTGCAGGTCGAGGGCTTTGGCCGGACGGTCGGCGCGGTCCTCGCGGGCGCGAAGATCGAGGTCGGGGACGGTGACCTCGTCGCGCCGACGCTGAACGACCCGGTCACGCAGGGCGAGCAGATCGTCGTGCGGCACGGCCGCGACCTCGACGTCGTCGTCGACGGCAAGCCGGACAAGGTCTGGACGACCGCGCTGACCGTGGGCGAGGCCGTCGACGGCATGGGCCTGCGTGACGGGGACGTGCGACTGTCGGCGTCGCGCGGCGCACCGCTCGGCCGGGACGCGCTGCGGGTGTCGACGCAGAAGACGATCCACCTGGTCGTCGACGGGCAGATGATCGACGGCGTGAGCAGCGCGGGCGACGTGCGCGACGCGCTCAAGGACGTCGGGCTCGTGCTCAACGAGGGCGACCAGGTCTCCGTGCCGCTCGACGCGACGGCGGTCGACGGCCTCGTCGTGCTCGTCACGAGGGCGCAGACCGACGCCCAGACGAAGACCGAGGCGGTCAAGTTCGACACGGACGAGGTCGACGACCCGGGCCTGGCCAAGGGGCAGAAGGTCGTCGTCACGAAGGGCAAGGCCGGCGTCCGGACCACGACGTACCAGCTCGACTCGGTGGGCGGTGTCGTCACGGACCGCACCGTCCTGTCGTCGGTCGTGACCACCGAGCCCGTGACGCAGGTGGTGCACATCGGGACCATGGAGATGCCCGACCCGAGCAGCATCACGGTCGCGCCCGGGTCGGCGAAGGCCATCGCGAAGGGCCTCGCGGCCGACCGCGGCTGGGGCGACGACGAGTTCGCGTGCCTCGTCTCGCTGTGGAACCGGGAGAGCGGCTGGCGGGTGAACGCGGCCAACCCGTCGGGCGCGTACGGCATCCCTCAGGCGCTGCCCGGCTCCAAGATGGCGAGCGTCGGCGCGGACTGGCGCACCAACCCGGTCACGCAGATCACGTGGGGTCTGGGCTACATCAAGTCGCGCTACAAGACCCCGTGCGGGGCGTGGGCCCACTCCCAGTCGTCGGGCTGGTACTGACCTCCCGTTACCGTGAGACCGCCGACGAGGGTTGGCAAACTGGTCACGATTCGGTTACGGTCGCGTGTCGCTTCTGACAGGACTCCCACAAAGAGTCCCGACGAGCGGCCGGCGCCGGGCTCAGTCCCGGACGCCGAGACGGCCGGATCGGGGATCCGGAACCGGTGGGGACGCCTCCCTTCAGGCGTCCGCCGGCCGCAGGGGCAGCGGTCACCATCGGGTGCGTCGGTCCGACGCGCGCTCCGCCCCCCGTGCCCGGGCACCTCGACGGCTGGAGCCCCGTGCAGTTCACGACCCGCATCCTTGGTCCTTCGTCGCGCAAGCGATCCACCGACGCCCCGCAGGAGGACCGTCGATCCGGTCGTCGTGCGCTGCCCATCGTGGCGGGCGCCGCTGTCCTCGTCCTCGCCGGCGGCACCGCCGCGTACGCGGGGGTCCACAAGACCGTCACGCTCGACGTCGACGGCCAGGTCCGTGACGTCAGCACGTTCACCGGCTCGGTGGACCAGCTCCTGGCCGACCAGGGCGTCAAGGTCGGTGCCCGCGACGACGTCTCCGCCACCGGTGGCCTGCGCGAGGGCCAGGACGTCGTGGTCCGCCACGCCCACCAGATCACGGTCGCGTCCGACGGCGTCCACCACGACGTCTGGACGACCGCGCTGACGGCCGACGAGGCCCTCGACACGCTCGCCGCCCGCGACAAGAACGTCACGCTCGTGGCGTCGCGCAGCTCGGCGGGTCGCGCGGAGCTGCCGCTGGACCTGGCCCTGCACGGGTCGGTCGACGTGGTCGCCGACGGCGAGACCAAGAACGCGCCGGACGCGGACGCGTCCCTCGGCGACGTGCTGGGCGATCTCGACATCACGCTCGCGCCGCTGGACCGCGTGTCCGTGGGGCAGAGTGACGAGGGGCGCGTCCAGGTCGTCGTCAACCGCGTCAAGGTCGAGGAGAAGACGACCCACAAGAAGGTCGGCTACGACAAGAAGACCGTGAAGTCCGACGACAGCTACGTCGGCACCAGCACCGTCACCACCGAGGGCAAGAAGGGTGAGCGCACGATCGTCAAGCGCGTCACCACCGTGGACGGCAAGGTCACCGACGCGGTGAAGCTGTCGGACAAGGTCACCAAGAAGGCGGTCGACGAGGTCACGACGGTGGGCACCAAGGAGCGCCCGGTCGTGAAGAAGGAGACGACGAGCACGTCCTCGTCGAAGTCGTCGTCCACGTCGTCGTCCTCCACCGGCAGCAAGATCAAGGCCGGCGGCAAGGCGGACTCGCTGAACTGGGCCGCGCTGGCCAAGTGCGAGTCGGGCGGCAACCCGCACATCGTCTCGTCGAACGGCCTGTACCACGGGCTCTACCAGTTCTCGGTGGGCACGTGGCACGCCGTCGGCGGCGCCGGGCTCCCGTCAAACGCCTCGTCGTCCGAGCAGACCGCCCGCGCGAAGATGCTCTACAACCGGTCGGGTGCGGGCCAGTGGCCCGTCTGCGGGAAGAACCTCTTCCGCTGACCTGATCCGCAAGCCCGACGACGCCCGCCGCACCCCCTCGCGGCGGGCGTCGTCGTGTCTCGCATAGGCTCGGCCCATGTCGACGACCGCCCTGCTGGGTCCCGCGGAGATCCGCGAGCTCGCCGCCGCCGCCGGCATCCGCCCCACCAAGACGCTCGGGCAGAACTTCGTCCTCGACGCCGGGACCGTGCGCAAGATCGTCCGGCAGGCCGACGTGGAGCCCGGCGACCGGGTCGTCGAGGTCGGACCGGGCCTCGGCTCGCTGACCCTGGGCCTGCTCGAGGCCGGCGCGGACGTGATCGCGGTGGAGATCGACCCGGTCCTCGCGGGTCTGCTGCCGACGACGATCGCCCGCCACGTCCCGGGTCTGACCCTTCACCCCACGACGTCCGAGCAAGTGGCCGCTATAGCAGCCGAAGGCTCGGACGCTCGGGGTGAGGCCGTGGTGCTGCGCGACGCCGACGGGCGCGACCGGTTCACCCTCGTGACCGCCGACGCGCTGACCGTCACCGAGCTGCCCGGCGAGCAGCCCGTCGCCTTCGTCGCGAACCTGCCCTACAACGTCTCGGTCCCCGTGCTGCTGACGTTCCTGGAGCGGTTCGGCTCCATCCAGCGGGGCCTGGTGATGGTGCAGGCCGAGGTTGCCGACCGCCTGGCCGCACCCCCCGGCAGCCGGACGTACGGGATCCCGTCCGCCAAGGCCGCCTGGTACGCCGCGACCCGGCGGACGTCGACGATCGGCCGCTCGGTCTTCTGGCCCGTGCCCAACGTCGACTCCGCCCTGGTCCGTCTGGACCGCCGCGAGCCGCCCTCCACGACGGCGACCCGCGAGGAGGTCTTCGCGGTGGTCGACGCGGCGTTCGCGCAGCGCCGCAAGATGCTCCGCTCGGCGCTCGCGCCGCTCGCGGGCTCCGCGGAGGCGGCAGTCACGGCCATCGAGGCGGCGGGGGTGGACCCGGCTGCTCGTGGAGAGCGTGTGGACATCGTCGGATTCGCGGCGATCGCGGCGCACCTGGCCGAGGCCTCTGGCAGGGTGGACGCGTGACGTTGACCCCCGTGGAGCCGCTGCCCGAGCACGAGGTGCGGGTGCGAGCACCGGGGAAGATCAACCTGTCGCTGCGCGTCGGGGCGCGCGAGGCCGACGGCTACCACCCGCTGACCACGGTGTTCCAGGCGGTCTCCGTCTTCGAGGAGGTCGTCGCGACGCCGTCCGACGAGCGCACGATCACGGTGTCCGGCGTCCAGGCGGAGCTGGTGCCGACGGACTCCTCCAACCTGGCGCTGCAGGCCGTCGAGGCGCTGGCGCGGCGCACGGGGGTCGACGAGGGCGTCCACCTGCACCTCGACAAGGGGGTGCCGGTCGCGGGCGGGATGGCGGGCGGGTCGGCCGATGCGGCTGCCGCGCTGGTGGCGTGCGACGCGCTCTGGCACACCGGGCTCTCGCGTCCGGAGCTCCTGGAGATCGCGGCCGAGGTGGGCGCCGACGTCTCGTTCATCCTCATGGGCCACACCGCCGTCGGCCAGGGCCGTGGCCACCTGCTCACGCCCGCACTGACGCGCGGCGAGTTCTACTGGGCGTTCGCCGTCCAGGACCGCGGCCTGTCGACGAGCGCGTGCTACCAGGCGTTCGACGAGCTCGTCGGCGGCACACCCGGCGCGCCCGATCCCGAGCTCGACGTGCCCCTCATGCAGGCGTTGCGGGCGGGCGACGCGCGCGCCCTGGGCGCGGCGCTGCACAACGACCTGCAGGTCGCGTCGCTCGAGCTCGACCCGCACCTGGCCGAGCCGCTCGCCGTCGCCGAGGACTCCGGCGCCCTGGGCGTGATCGTCTCCGGCTCCGGGCCCACGGTTGCGGCGCTGGCCCGCAGCCGCCAGCACGCCCTGGCGCTGGCGGCGGCGTTCACCGCATCGGGCGTGGCCGACCGCGTCCTGACGGCGTCGGCCCCCGTGGCGGGCGCCCGCATCCTCTCGTCGGACTGACGCACCGTCGGACGGTAGCCTGGCACCGCGATGGCTCACTTGCTCGGCGCGGACCGCGTCACCCTCACGCTCGGCACGCGCACCCTGCTGGACGGCGTCAGCCTCGGCCTCGACGACGGCCAGCTCATCGGCGTCGTCGGCCCCAACGGCGCGGGAAAGTCGACGCTCCTGCGCGTCCTGTCCGGTCAGCAGTCGCCCGACGACGGCCGCGTGACCCGCTCGGGTGGCACGCGCGTCGCCGTCCTCGACCAGCGCGACGAGCTGGGCTCCGGCACCGTCCTGGCGCACATCCACGGCACGGCCGAGCAGTACGAGTGGGCCGCCGACCCGCGCATCCGGGCCGTCCACGACGGACTCCTGCCGGACGTCGACATGACCGCCGACGTCTCGACGCTCTCCGGCGGGCAGCGGCGCCGCGTCGCGCTGGCCGCGCTGCTGGTCCGCGACGACGAGGTGCTGGTGCTCGACGAGCCCACCAACCATCTCGACGTCGAGGGGGTGGCATGGCTCGCGGAGCACCTGAACCAGCGCTACGCGCGCGGCAGCGGCGCGCTCGTCGTCGTGACGCACGACCGCTGGTTCCTCGACGCGGTCTGCACGCGCACGTGGGAGGTCCACGACGGCGTCGTCGACCAGTACGAGGGCGGTTACGCGGCCTACGTCCTGGCGCGCGCGGAGCGGGCCCGGACGGCGGCGACCACCGAGGAGAAGCGGCAGAACCTGCTGCGCAAGGAGCTCGCGTGGCTGCGCCGCGGCGCGCCCGCGCGCACGTCCAAGCCCAAGTTCCGCATCGACGCCGCCAACGCGCTGATCGAGAACGAGCCGCCGCCGCGCGACCGCATGGAGCTGTCGCGGATGGCGACCGCCCGCCTGGGCAAGGACGTGCTCGACATCGAGGACGTCACGCTCCGCTTCGGCGAGCGGACGCTGCTCGACGACGTCACGTGGCGGATCGGGCCCGGGGATCGGTTCGGGCTGGTCGGTGTGAACGGCGCCGGCAAGACGAGCCTGCTGCGGCTCCTGTCCGGCCGGCTGGAGCCGACGGCCGGGCGCGTGAAGCGCGGCAAGACCGTGCAGGTCGCGGAGCTGCGCCAGGACGTCGAGGACCTCGACGAGCTGGGCGCGCTCACCGTGGTGCAGGTGGTGGAGTCGGAGAAGCGGTCGGTGGTCGTCGGGGGCAAGGAGCTCACGGCGGCGCAGCTCGTCGAGCGGCTCGGCTTCCCGCGCGACCGTGCCCGCACCCCCGTGCGAGACCTGTCCGGCGGTGAGCGCCGACGGCTTCAGCTGCTGCGCCTGCTCGTCGGCGAGCCCAACGTCCTGCTGCTCGACGAACCCACCAACGACCTCGACACCGACACGCTGGCCGCGCTCGAGGACCTGCTGGACTCCTGGCCGGGCACGCTGATTGTCGTCAGCCACGACCGCTACCTGCTGGAACGCGTCTGCGACCGACAGATGGCGCTGCTCGGCGACGGTGCGTTGCGTGACCTGCCCGGTGGGGTCGAGCAGTACCTGGAGCTGCGGCACGCGGCGCTCTCCGGCTCCTCGCGACCTGCGGCCACGACCGCGCCGGCCGACGCCGGGGCGACCCCGACCGTCGAGGTGTCCGCCGCCGACCAGCGCGCGGCGCGCAAGGAGATCGGGCGGATCGAGCGCCGCCTGTCGAAGATCGCCGAGCTCGAGGCACGTCTGCACGACAAGATGGCCGCGCAGGCCACGGACCACGTCGCCGTCGCCGAGCTGGATGCGGAGCTCCGGACGCTCGCGGACGAGAAGGACGAGCTCGAGGCCGCGTGGCTGGAGGCCGCGGAGATCGCCGGCTGACTCGCGATCAGCGGGTCAGCAGCCCCACCGCGGCGACGATCGACGCCGCGGCGATGCCCAACGCGATGATCATCAGGATCAGGTGCACGCGGAAGAACGTGGTGGCACGCCCGGCGTCGTCGCGCGCTCGCGGGTCCCGGGCCACCCGCTGGAAGAACCGCGGCCACGCCACGACGTTGAACACGGCACCGATGAGCAGCACGACGGCGGCGAAGACGATCACCGCACGAGCCTAGGTCAGCTAGCGCCGCGGGCCGATTCCGGGGTGGTCTGGATCAGCAACCAGCCGCACCTGGTGCGGGAGTCGCGTCGTGAGGCGCGTCGCCGCAACTCACGTCCCACGCGTCACAAGTGCGGCTGGTTGCTGAGACGACGGGGCCCGACAGCGGGCGGGTCGCGGCGCGAGGCCGCCCCAGGCGGGCGGTCAGCTCGCGTCGAACGGGGTGATCAGCTCGCGCAGGAGGCCCGCGAGCTGGTCGCGGGACGCGTCGGGCAGCGCGCCGAGCAGACCGCGCTCGACGTCGAGCAGGTCCGCGAAGGCAGCGTCGACCCGCGCCAGGCCCGCGGGTGTGAGCTGCACGAGCACACCGCGGCGGTCGTCGGGCGACGGCATCCGCTCGACGAGCCCGTGCTCCGCGAGCCGGTCGATCCGGTTCGTCATGGTCCCGCTGGTCACGAGCGTCTGCGTGAGCAGGACTCCGGGGGACAGGCGGTACGGCTCGCCGGCGCGCCGCAGCGCGGACAGGACGTCGAACTCCCACGTCTCCAGGTCGTGCCGCGCGAACGCGCTGCGTCGGGCCAGGTCCAGGTGCCGGGCCAGGCGGCTCAGTCGGGACAGGACCTCGAGCGGGCTGACGTCCAGGTCGGGCCGCTCCCGGCGCCAGGCAGCGACGATCCGATCGACCTCGTCGCGGACGTCGTCGGCAGCCATGCGCCGAGGTTACTCGACGTCGACACACCGACCGCGCAGGTCAGACGTCAGGGCGTGGTCTTCGTGAGCTGCGGACGCCGCTCCAGCCCGGACAGCCCGTTCCACGCCAGGTTCACCAGATGGGCAGCGACCTCGGACTTGCCGGGCCGACGAGCGTCGAGCCACCACTGCCCGGTCAGCGCGACCATGCCGACGAGCATCTGCGCGTAGATCGGCGCGGTCTTGGGGTCCTGGCCCTGCTTGCGGAACTGGTCGGCCAGGAGGTGCTCGACCTGGGTGGCGACGTCCCCGATCAGCGACGAGAACGTGCCCGTGGCCTGTGCGACCGGCGAGTCGCGCACCAGGATCCGGAAGCCGTCCTCGGAGGTCTCGATGTAGGTCAGCAGGGCCAGCGCGGTCCGCTCGACGAGGGCCTTGGGGTGACCGCCCTCCTCGAGCGCACCCGACAGGGCGCCGGTCAGCCCCTGGATCTCGCGGTCGATGACCACCGCGTAGATCCCCTCCTTGCCGCCGAAGTGTTCGTACACGACCGGCTTCGAGACCTCGGCGCGCGCCGCGATCTCCTCGACGCTCGTCCCGTCGAACCCCTTCTCCGCGAACAGGCGCCGCGAGACGTCCAGCAGCTGCGCGCGCCGCTGCGTGCCGGTCATGCGCGAACGAGGGACGCGCTTCGTCTCGGGGGCCACGGGGCCATTGTGCCCGCTCCACCCGCCGCGGGCTGGCAGACTGGAGCGCCGACGCGGCGCACGCGCGCGTCGTTCCGCCCTGGTGTAACGGCAGCACGCCGGCCTTTGGAGCCGTGCAGTCCAGGTTCGAATCCTGGGGGCGGAGCCAGAGCCAGAGCCAGCCAGCCTCAGCCCAGTCCGCGATCGACGCGGGTGCTCACGGGCGGCTGACCCGGGCGTCGAGGTGCCTGATGGTCCCGCCCGCACGCGTCGAGCCGTCGTCGAGCGTGACGGCAACCGTCGCGTCCGACGAGTGGTCCGGGTTGTTCGTCGGCCACCATGCTGACCAGTAGCCGCCGTCGACCGTTGCGCTGATCGTGGTCCCGTCGACGGTGGTCACGTGGACCTGTTCGACCGATGCGCCCGCGCGCCCCCACACCAGGGTGGCGTGCGTGTCACTTGCGTCGCCTTCGTCCGCGGAGCTCAGCACGTCCACTCCGGTCTCCGCGGGCGGTGCCACACGGTGGGAGAGGTCAGAGGGTGTCGCCTCCGTCAGCGTCGTCGATGCCCCGGGCGCTCCCAGGCATCCGACCGTCCATCCCGTGTTCGCGCTCAGGACGAAGATGACGTCGCCGCGTTGCTCGGCGAGCAGCACGGCTCGCCCGGCGAGCTCGTGTTCAGAGGTGGGCGCGTCGGGCAGCTGCACGCCGGAGGAACGCTGGGTCTTGGCGAGCTGAGCGATGGCCGTGCTCATCGCTCGGTCGCATGCGTGCTGCGTCGCCTCGACCTGCGTGGCGTGAGGGGTGGTCGGCACCGGGACCCACGATGCCAGGGCGTTCTCGGCGCCACCAGGCCACACCGCCAGAACGATCGCCAGGCTCGCTGCTGCGCCCGCAGGTGCCGCCCAGCGCAACACGCGAGTACGGCGAGCACCGGCGATCTGCTTTCCTACCTCACGCCGTCCAGCCACCACTGCCGGATCGGAAGGGGAAACGTGAGGGGCCATCGCCTCGAGAAGGTCCCACGTCGTGTCGTCGTTCATCGTGCACTCCTGGAGCTGGAACCTGCCGTGTCGCTCTCGTCGTCGCCGTCGTGTGCCGACTCGAGTCGCGCGCGGGCCCGGGACAGACGCTTGGAGAACGTGCTCGGCGAGCAACCCGCCACCTGGGCGGCGGCAGTCGCGTCCAAGCCGTCCCACGCGGTGAGCAGCACAGCCTCTCGCTCCGCCGAGGACAGGGACGCCAGGGTGCGAAGCATCGTGTCCCTGGCGACTGCGGTGCCTTCGGCACCGGCGACCGGCCACGCGACGCGCGCGAGTCTTGTGAGCTCGAGCTCGACGACGCGAGCGCGGTTCACCGAGCGGCGTCGGTTCGAGATCGTGTTGCGGGCCACGACGAGAAGCCACGGGAGTGGATCGCCAGGGATGTCCTGCAGACGCCGCCACGCGACAAGGAAGGTCTCCGACATCACATCCTGGGCGCTCGTCGCATCGACGTGCCGGGACGCGTAGGCGAGCACCCGATGGGCATACGCCTCCCACAGCTCGGCGAACCGCACCTGTGCGGACGTCATGCGCCACCACTTCCGCCGTGCTCGATCATGCTGCGGCCGCATGCACGGCGCTGAGCAGAGCTGACTTGTATGCCGAGAGCGCATCCGCGTGCGCGTCGATGTACTGCTGGTCGTAGGCGTCCTGCACGGCGACCGCGACGCCGATCAGGTTCGTCGAGATCTTGCACTCCACGTCCGCGGTCGCGGTAGCGATCTGAGCGGCCGACGCTGTCGAGGTCATGCGGTCCTGCTGCCACTTCGTGTCACCCACCGCAGCCTGCGGGTCGTCGTAGGAGTAGCCGCGCTCGGACATGCACTGCGACCAGCGTTCGACGGCATCCGTGTACGCCGGGTCGCTCGACGGGATCGTGGGCCCTCCGTCCGGCAGGCCGGCAGGGGTGGTCAGCAGGAGGACATCTGCAGCGCCCGCAGCCGTGGATGCCTGAGCAAAGCATGCATCGGAGACAGATGTCGGGATCGTCGGCTGCCACGTCACGGCGTAGGAGCCACCCAGGCCGTCGCCGGCGAGGTAACCGGTCGCGCGGGCGACGTCGACGCTGTCGAAGAATCCGTACAGGTCGGAGACCACCACCCGCTCTCTGACTCCGAGAGAGATCGAGGCGGCCAGGTCGCCGTCGGCTCGAACATCGGCATCGGGATATCCCTTCGCGACCATGCACTCGTCGGCTGTGCGGATCCGCATCGTCTCCGTTGCGATGATCTGGTCGGCGTCGAGCAGGTACGCGTCGATCGGGCGTTCGATCTGACCTGGAGTCGTGATGCCCGTCGGAACCGCCCCCACAGCAGCGCTCGCCGTGGGAGTGGAAGCTCCGGGGGCCTCGGGGGTCGAGCGCGCGGCTGTCACCAGGGCGAGTGCTGCAGCGAGCGCGATGATGACCAGCGGTCCGGGTCGAGAGAGGCTCATACCTAGCAATGTCCGCGCATGGACGTTCTTGACCACCGTCGTGGGAGTGGTTCGGTTGTCGGCTTGCCTCGGGCCGCGCGCGCTCGCGACGGAGCGGGAGAAGCAGCCGCTAGCATCGCGCCGTGGCGCATGCTTCCGCGGTCGAGTGGCTGGTGTTCGTGCTGGTCATCGGCGCGAGGCTGGTGGTCCCGCTGCTGATCGGCCGCTTCCCGCTGCCGGCGATCATCGCCTCCCTCGTCATCGACGGCGTCGACAAGTCGATCTTCCAGGCGTTCACGGACCTGGACCTGTCCAACTACCAGTCGTACGACAAGGCGCTCGACGTCTACTACCTGACCATCACCTACCTCGCGGTGCTGCGGAACTGGCGGGACCGGTTCTCGGTCGGGGTCGTCGCCGCGCTCTGGTACTACCGGCTCGTCGGGGTGCTCGCCTTCGAGGTGACCGGTGCGCGGTGGCTGCTCATGGCGTTCCCCAACACGTTCGAGTACGTGGTGATCGCGATCGAGGCGGTGCGGACGCGGTGGGACGCGCGGCGGCTGTCCCGGTCGGCGGTGCTGTGGCTGACGGCCGTGGTGTGGGTGGTGGTCAAGCTGCCGCAGGAGTGGTGGATCCACGTGGCGCAGCTGGACTTCACCGACGAGTTCAAGGCGCGCGTCCTGGGCGTGGATCCCGACGACGGGTGGGTCGCCGGGTTCGGCAACCGGCCGTGGGTCGTCGTCGCGCTCGTCGTGCTGGTGGTCGCCCTGGTGCTGCTGGCGCGCTGGGCGTGGCCGCGGCTGCCGCGGCCGGACTGGCCGTTCACGCTGGACGCGGACGTGGTCGCGGCGCGTGAAGGTGCGCCGACGACGATGCGCGAGGCCACGCCGACCTGGGCGCTGGCCGAGAAGGTGGTGCTGGCCGGGCTGGTAACGACGATCCTGGTGCTGTCCTACCCGCGGGTCGAGGCGCGGTGGTGGGCCGCATGGCTCGTCGTCGCCGGGACCGTGCTGGTGCACGCGGGCGTGCAGGCGTTGCGCGTGCGGACCGGCCGACGCGGGCCGGACGGACTCGGTGGCCAGCTCGCGCTCAACACGCTGATCAGCCTGGTCGCGATGGCCGCGCTCACGGCCCTGGCCCCGGGCGGTCGGACGGGCGCCTCGCTGGCCGACGCCGTCCTGATCGCCTACGTCGTCGCCCTGATCACGACGCTCTACGACCGCTGGTCACCGCGCAGTGCGACCCGACCGGCCGACCGGCCCCGAGAATCAGTCGGCTCCGGCGTGAATCAGTAGGTCGCCACCGACTGGTTCAGGCGCGACCGACTGATTCACGCCGGGGTCGAGCGGGGGACGAGGCGGACCACGATCGCCTTCGAGACCGGGGTGTTGCTGCCCAGTGCGGTGCTGGCCAGCGGGACCAGCACGTTCGCCTCGGGGAAGTAGGCGGCGGCGCAGCCGCGGGAGGTCGGGTAGGCGACGATGCGCTGGTCGGGGAGGACGCGGTCGGGGTCGCCCGGCCACTCGCTGACCACGTCGACGCGGTCGCCGTCGTGCAGGCCCAGGTCGACGAGGTCGTCGGGATTCACCATCACGACGTCGCGCCCCTTGCGGATGCCGCGGTAGCGGTCGTCGAGGCTGTACATCGTGGTGTTGAACTGGTCGTGCGCGCGCACGGTCTGCAGGATCAGGCGGCCGGGCGGGCAGGTCACGGGTACCAGGTCGTTGACGGTGAGCATCGCGCGGCCCGTCGCTGTCGGGAACGTCCGCGAGTCGCGGGGGCCGTTGGGCAGGACGAACCCGCCGAGATGGCGGATCCGCTCGTTGAAGTCCTCGAAGCCGGGGACCACCCGCGAGATCGAGTCGCGGATCGTGTTGTAGTCCCGCTCGAAGCGGGCCCAGTCGATCGGGCCGTCGTCGCCCAGCACCGCGCGCGCCAGGCGCGTGACGATCGAGATCTCCGACAGCAGCGTGTCCGCGACGGGCGGCAGCGGTCCGTGCGTCGCGTGCACCGCGCACACGGTGTCCTCGACGGACACGAACTGCGCGCCGGTCTCCTGCAGGTCCATGTCGGTGCGGCCGAGGGTCGGCAGGATGAGGGCCTCCGCGCCCGTGACGGCGTGGGACCGGTTGAGCTTGGTGGACACCTGCACGGTCAGCGCCGTCCCGCGCATCGCGGCCTCCGCGGCCGCCGTGTCGGAGATCGCGCCGACGAAGTTGCCGCCCAGCGCGAACCACACCTTGATCTCGCCGCGCTGCATCGCCTGCACCGACTGCACGGCGTCGAGCCCGTGCTCGCGCGGAGGCGAGAACGAGAACTCGGAGGCCAGCGCGTCCAGGAACCGGTCCGGCATCCGCTCCCAGATCCCCATCGTGCGGTCGCCCTGCACGTTGGAGTGGCCGCGGATCGGTGAGGCGCCCGCGCCCGGTCGGCCGATGTTCCCGCGCAGCAGCAGGAGGTTGATGATTTCCTTGATGGTGTCGACGCCCTTGCGGTGCTGCGTGATGCCCATGGCCCACGTGATGATCACGCGCTCGGCGGCGAGGTAGCGGTCGGCGAGCTCGTCCATCTCCGCGACCGTCAGGCCCGTGGCGGCGAGGACCTCGTCGACGTCGAGCGCGGCCAGGTGCTCGCGCAGCGCCTCCAGCCCCATCGTGTGAGCCGCCAGGAACTCGTGGTCCAGCACCGTCCCCGGTGCGCGGTCCTCCGCCTCCAGCACGCGCCGCGACACCCATTGCAGCAGCGCCATGTCGCCGCCGCTGCGGATCTGCAGGAACTGGTCGGCCAGGTCGGTGCCGTGCCCGACGATCCCGCGCACCCGCTGCGGGTTCTTGTACCGGCGCAGCCCCGCCTCGGGCAGCGGGTTGATGGCGACGATCGTCGCGCCGTTGCGCTTGGCGCCCTCCAGCGCGGTGAGCATGCGCGGGTGGTTGGTGCCCGGGTTCTGGCCCATGATGACGACCAGGTCCGCCTGGCCGAAGTCGTCGTACGTGATGGTCGACTTCCCGATGCCGACCGTCTCGAGCATGGCCGTGCCGGTGGACTCGTGGCACATGTTGGAGCAGTCGGGCAGGTTGTTGGTGCCGAACGCGCGCACGAAGAGCTGGTAGACGAACGCGGTCTCGTTGGCCGTGCGGCCGCTGGTGTAGAACGCGGCCTCGTCGGGCGAGTCCAGTGCGTTCAACCGGTCCGCGACCAGCGCGAACGCGTCCTCCCAGCTGATCGGCACGTAGTGGTCGCTGCCCGCGGGCTTGTGCACGGGCTCGACGAGCCGGCCCTGCTGGCCCAGCCAGTACTCCGTGCGCCCGGCGAGCTCGTCGACCGAGTGCTCCGCCCAGAACGTCGTCGGGACCGTCGCAGGCGTCGCCTCCCAGCTCACGGCCCGCGCGCCGTTCTCGCAGAACTCGACCGTCGCGCGGTGCGCGGGGTCCGGCCACGCGCAGCTCATGCAGTCGAAGCCGTCGGTCTGGTTCACCTTGGCCAGCACCTTGAGCGCGCGCGCCGGGCCCAGCTCCGCGAGCGCGTACCGCATCGCGCTCGCGACGCCCGGCATGCCGGCGGCCCAGTCCTTGGGCGCGTGGACGCTCAGCTCGTCGGGCGTCGGTTCGGTGACGGGGCGGTGCGTCATGCCGTCACGCCGTCCGTGGCTACGGCGCCCGACGACGTCGCCACCGACGAGACCAGCACGCGGTCCGGCCGCGCGTACACGACCATCGACGTCCCGCGCAGGAAGCCGACGAGCGTGGTGCCGGACTCGCGCGCCAGCTCGACGGCCAGCGACGACGGCGCGGACACGGCGGCGAGCACGGGGATGCCGGCCATGAGCGCCTTCTGCGTGAGCTCGAACGACGCCCGCCCGGACACCATGAGCACGACGCCGCGAAGCGGCAGCAGCCCCTGGGTCAGCGCCCAGCCGACCACCTTGTCGACCGCGTTGTGCCGGCCGACGTCCTCGCGCAGCACCAGCAGCCGGCCGTCCGCGTCGAACAGCGCAGCCGCGTGCAGGCCGCCGGTCCGCTCGAAGACCGCCTGCCCGTCACGCAGCCGGTCGGGGAGGGAGGCCAGGAAGGCGTCGGTCACCCGGAGGTCGTCGTCGGCCACCGTCCAGTGCGACTGCGTGCGCACGGCGTCCACGCTCGCCTTCCCGCACAGCCCGCACGACGAGGTCGTGTAGAAGGAGCGTTCGAGGCTGGGATCGGGCGCGGGCACCCCGGCGCCGAGCGTCACGTCGAGGACGTTGTAGGTGTTGCGACCGTCGTCGTCCCGGCCCGCGCAGTACCGCGCGGCGGCGAAGTCCTGCGCGTGCGCGACGACCCCCTCCGACACCAGGAAACCGGCGGACAGCTCGACGTCGTGGCCCGGCGTCCGCATGGTCACGGCGAGCGAGCGGCCGCCCACGCGGATCTCGAGCGGCTCCTCGGCGGTCACGACGTCCTGCGCGGTGCGCGCCCCGCCGTCCAGGCTGATGCGCGTCACGCGTGTGCGGACCGCGATCCGTTCCATTCGTCGACTCCCTCGCGCGCGTCGGTGCAGCGCTCCTCCCAGCATCCTGCACCCGTCACGGGACACCACGCCGCCCGGCCCGTGCCGCGAACGCGCGTCGAGCGCCGCGAGGACGTCGTCGGCCTGCCACAGGATCGACCTGCGCCGACCCGCGTCTCGCTCCTTGTGACATTAAGGATGGATAAGGGCGGGGCTCGTCCATCTTTAGCGAGGGGCAGCGACCTGCGCGTGCGTGCTGAGCAGTGGTTCGGTCTGGTCGCTGGGGGCGCGGCCGAACCCGCACTCGGTGGCGACGCCGAACCGCGGTGCGTGCCGCAGCGCCACGTCGATGCGTCGTCGGGCGCCCTCGACGCCGTCCTCGCGATGGACCAGGCCCAGGTACAGCTCGGTGGTCTCCGGAAGGCGCAGGGACGACAGCGGCGCGTAGTAGGCGTCGTCGTCGCGCTCGATGGGGACGGGCAGGTGCACCCACGCGACGGGGCGCGGGACCTCGTCGAGCAGCGTCTGCGCGAACCGGACGAGGTTGGCGGTGTCCGTGGGCTCGACGAAGTGCTTCTCGCCGACGTCGCCGTAGCAGAGGTGGTAGCCGACCTCGACGTCGTCGGGCACCCAGGCCGTGTGCTCGACGACGCGCGACGTCACGGCCGGCCACACGTCCTCGAACCACGGCCGGAACCGGCCGGCAGGGTCCTCGATGTAGCTGAACTCCAGGGCCACGTCCCACTGGACCGCGAGGCTGTCGTGCGGGACTGCGGCCAGGATCTCGTCGAGCTCGCGGCGCAGCGCGTCGCGGTACACGGGCTCCAGGCGCTCGCGGTCGTCGGGCACGACGAACGTGCCGACCACGGCGGTCGCGGTCGGCAGGCACACCTGGAACCGGGTGCCGGGCGCGACGACGCCCTCGTCGCGCAGCCGCCGGAACACCGCCCAGGACTCGATCGCCGCGCTCGCGTAGCCCAGCGGCGGGACGACGAGCGACGCCGGGTCCACGCCGTCCGCGACCCGGATGGGCCGCACGTCGAGGTTGCGCATCAGCACGGGCTCGTCGCCCACGCGTTCCAGCCCCGGCGTCGCGCCGAACCGGTCAGCCTGGAAGACGATCCAGTGGAACCGGTCGCCCACCTCCCCGTCGGGGATGCGCCGCAGGTGGCTGCCCAGCAGCCCGGCCACTGTTCGCATCGTCGTCTCGGCGTCGGGAAGATTGACGCTGCCCACCAGGTGGGCGCCCTGCGGCTGGCTCATCGTGCTCCGTCCTCGGGAGGTGTGCGCGTTCGAGTATCACCCGACGACCTGGGCGTGCCGCGCGCGGTACCGAGGAAGGATGGGCGCTCGAACGGCCGGCGAGCGCGCCGGCCGCGTCGTCGGACCGCCGAGCCGGAGGTACCCCGCACGTGACGTCGACCGATCGCCCGCCGTGGCAGTACCCCGACACGCGCTCGACCCTGCCCGCCTGGTACGGCGGGGTCAGCGCACCGGCGCGGGTGGAGCGCGACGGGGTCGTCGAGGCGCTCCGTGCGGGCGTCGAGCTCGTCACGTCGTGGATCGGCGTCCCTGTGACGTGGACGACGACGGCGGTGGTCGCCGAGGACGACCCGTGGGGCCGGGACTTCGACGTCATGCGCCCCGGCCTCGACTGGGGGTTCGTGGCACGCGCCGGGACGCCTTCCTCAGTCACGCTCACGGCGGTCGCGACGCAGCTCGCGGCCCACCCGACGCATCCGTACCACCGGGTGGCCGAGGTGCACGCGGCGTACCCGGCGCAGGTCGACGGACGCGACGTCGGCCGCATGCTCGTCGCCGCCTCGGCTCGGCAGTGGGCCCTGTACACCGGGACGGACGGGCCGTGGTTCGCGGCGGGGCTCGGGCCCTGGGTCCTGGCGGCGGCCGACGCGATCGGGGCCGACTCGGGCTTCGCGAACCTCGGGGACGGGTGGGCCACCTACGAGCAGAGTGCGTGGGAGCGGCACGCGGGCGTGCCCGCAGCGTCCGAGCCAGGCCTGCTGTGGGGGTACGGCTGGGGGACGCTGCTCTCGCCCGGGCACCTGGCCGCGGTGGGCGGCGCCGGCGCGCTCGCGGCGGCGCTCGGCGACGTGCCCGGTGCGCAGCTGCACGAGCGGGTGGGAGGCCAGGTGTGGCTCACGCTCGGCGACGACCCGACGGACGTGCCCGACGAGGCGCTCCGCACGCTGCACGCCACGCTGCTCCCGGCGCTCGCGGTGCCCCAGTTCGACGAGGTGACGGCGCGGGCCCACCGGGCCACGACGCCCGCGGGCCTGCGCTCGATGTGGTCCGGCGCGCTCGAGGAGGCGCGGTCCGCGCTCCGCACCGAGAGCGACTTCGGCCCGACCGGGAGCACGGTGGTGGCGCTCGACGACCTGCTCCCGGTCGCCACGACCCTGCTTCCCGACGCACTGCTCTTCGAAGGGCTCGGTGGGCCTGCCGCGACGCGCCTGGCGACGGCGCTCCCCGACGGGCTGCTCGACGCGCACGTCGGCGGCGGCCCCACGCTGCGGCGCGCGCTCGCGGCCGCCGCGGTGCACGCGTGCGTGACGCTCGGCGGGCACGCGATCGGCCCGGCTCGGTTGGACGAGCGCGTGACGGTCGACCGCGTCGTCGTCCGGGGAGACGCCGTGCTCGATGCGCTCGCGCCCGACGCTGCCGAGCAGGCGCTCACCCGGCTCGCCGAGCTCGGGGTCGACGATGCGCCCGCGCCTCCCGACGAGGTGCGCGCGACGAGCGACGGCTGGGTGTTCTGGTGGGACTGACCGTGCTGTGACGCCGGCTTGTCACTGCGGACGCGGGGCGTGGCGGTCCAGGAAGCCGTAGACCTCGCGGGCGTCGACGCCCGGGAAGGCGCCCGTCGGCAGCGCGGTGAAGACCTGCTGGTGGATGCGGGCGCTGGGCCACGACGCGTCGGCCCAGCGGGCGGTCGCGTCCGTCGCGGGGCGGCGGCAGCACGCCTCGTCGGGGCAGGTGGACCGGTGCCGCACGGTCGTGTCGCGGCCGCGGAACCACGACGCCGACGCGAACGGGACGCCCACGGTCAGCGCCGTCTGCCCGCCGCTCGTCGACCCCGTCTGGGTCGAGCACCAGAACGTGCCCGCGGGCGTGTCGGTGTACTGGTAGGACTCGACGGACCGGTCGCGGCGGCCCAGCGCGCGCCGCACGCCCCAGCGCCGGCAGACGAGCTGTCCCTCGATCGCGCCCGTCACGTCGGTCGGCAGCGGCAGCCCGTCGTTGGCGTACGCGCGGTAGATGGCGCCGTCGCCGTTGATGCGGATGAAGTGCACGGGGATGCCCAGGTGGTGCGTGGCCAGGGACGTGAACCGCTGCGCCGCGGCCTCGTGCGTCACGCCGAACGCGTCGCGCAGGTCCTCGATCGCGAGGTCCTTCTCCTTCTTGTGCTGCTGCAGGTGCTCGACGGTCGCGCTCTGCGGCATCAGCGCGCACGACGCGAAGTACGTGATCTCCATGCGCTGGCGCAGGAACTCGTCGTAGGAGCCCGGCCGCTCGTGGCTCAGGACGCGGTGGGCGATGGCCTGCAGCGCGAGCGAGCGCAGGCCGTGGCCGCCGGGCGTCGACGCGGGCGGCAGGTAGATGCGGCCGTTGGCCAGGTCGGTGACCGTGCGGGTGGAGGACGGCAGGTCGTCGACGTGGATGATCGTGAAGCCGAGCTGCTCGGCCATCCGCGTCACCGTGCGGTGCGTGAGGGCGCCGACGGTGTAGCCGGCCTTGCGGACCATCTGCTCGGCGAGCGTCTCGATGTCCGGCAGGTAGTTGTCGCGGGCCTGGCGCTCGAG
>Ga0160439_1000143_pt1 | contig 54420 bp, 60 predicted proteins | sample HID1975M_E0MG_FD_108201 | JGI IMG/M metagenome (GOLD analysis project Ga0160439, IMG submission 108201) | Enriched soil microbial communities from UW Madison campus, WI, USA - HID1975M_E0 MG | ecosystem: Environmental > Terrestrial > Soil > Unclassified | place: USA: Madison, Wisconsin...
CAGGCTGCCGATGCCGCCCATGTTCTGCATCTGCTCGAGCTGGTCGCGCATGTCGTTGAGGTCGAACTTCTTGCCCTTGGCGACCTTCTCGGCGAGCTTCTGCGCCTTGTCCTTGTCGACCTGCTGCTCGACCTGCTCGACCAGCGACAGCACGTCGCCCATGTCGAGGATGCGGCTGGCGACGCGGTCCGGGTGGAACACGTCGAGGCCGTCGGCCTTCTCGCTGGTGCCGATGAACTTGATCGGCTTGCCGGTGATGTAGCGCACGGACAGCGCCGCGCCGCCGCGGGCGTCGCCGTCGGTCTTGGTCAGCACCACGCCGGTCAGCGGCAGCGCCTCGCCGAAGGCCTTGGCGGTGTTGGCCGCGTCCTGGCCGGTCATCGAGTCGACCACGAACAGGGTTTCGACCGGATTCACCGCGGCGTGCAGCGCCTTGATCTCGGCCATCATCGCTTCGTCGATGGCGAGGCGGCCGGCGGTGTCGACGATCAGCACGTCGGCGAAGGACTTGCGTGCGTCGGCGATCGCGGCACGGACGATGTCCTCCGGCTTCTGCCCGGCTTCCGACCGGAAGAACAGCACGTCGACCTGCTGCGCCAGCGTCCTGAGCTGCTCGATGGCGGCCGGCCGGTAGACGTCGGCGCTGACCACCATCACCTTCTTCCTGCGCTTCTCCTTGAGCAGCTTGGCCAGCTTGCCGACCGTTGTGGTCTTGCCCGCGCCCTGCAGGCCGGCCATCAGGATCACCGCCGGCGCCGGCACGTTGAGGTTCAGGTCGCTGGCCTGCGCGCCCATCACCGCGGTCAGCTCGTCTCGGACCACCTTGATCAGCGCCTGGCCCGGGGTCAGCGACTTCAGCACTTCCTGGCCGACGGCGCGGACCTTGATCCGCTCGACCAGGGCCTGCACCACCGGCAGCGCGACGTCGGCCTCCAGCAGCGCGATGCGGACCTCGCGGGTCGCCTCGCGGATGTTCTCCTCGGTCAGCCGCCCGCGGCCGCGGAGGCGGTCGATGGTGCCGGACAGGCGCTGGGTGAGCGATTCGAACATGGCGGGAACGTCGTGGAAAACGGCCCGCGATTATAGCGGGCGGGTAGTGGTCGCCGGCTGCCGGTGCCGCGCGGGACACCCGCGGGCGCGGGCTTGTGCGACACTTTCGCGATGCCAATCGTTCTCATTGCCGCCTTCTTCTACCTGCTGGCCGGCTGGCTGGTGGTGCGCCGGATGCTGGTCGACGATGGCGCCAAGGCCGGCTTCTGGCTGTTGACCGCGGTGAGCGCCGTGGTCCTGCACGGCCTCTTCCACTTCCTGGCCTGGCGCCAGGGCGCGGGCGTGGACCTGCACTTCTTCGCGGCGCTGTCGCTGGTGGGCCTGGGCATGGCGGCGCTGACGACGCTCTACGCCGCCAGCGGACGCATGGGGGCGCTGGGCGTGGTGGTGTTCCCGATCGCGGCGGCGGCGCTGGTGGGCTATGCGCTGTCGGCCGGACCGGCGACCCGCGACCTCGACTGGCGGCTGGAACTGCACGCCTGGCTGGCACTGCTGGCGTACGCGACGCTCGCGGTCGCGGCCGTGCTGGCGATCATGCTCTGGCTGCAGGAGCGGGCGCTGCGCCGCCACGAGTTCCGCGGCTGGGTGCGCGCGCTGCCGCCGCTGACCGAACTGGAAACGCTGCTGTTTCGCACGATCGCGGTCGGCTTCGTCCTGCTCACCGCCACGCTGCTGACCGGCGTGCTGTTCGTGGAGGATTTCTTCGCCCAGCACCTGATGCACAAGACCGTGCTCAGCGTGCTGTCGTGGCTGGTGTTCGGCGCGCTGCTGTTCGGCCGCTGGCGCCACGGCTGGCGCGGCGCGAAGGCGGTGCGCTGGACGCTGACGGCGATGGCGCTGCTGGTGCTGGCCTTCTTCGGCAGCAAGTTCGTGCTGGAACTGGTGCTGGGCCGCGCCTGAGCCGGGATCGGTGAGAATACGCGGCACCGATCGCGCCGCGACCTTCCCGTACTTGCACATGCCCTTCCACGACGACGCCAGCCGCCTCGCCTGCGCCGACCAGCACGCCTGGACGGCCGCGGCGATCCGCCGGATCGAGGCGGACTTCAACCGCTCCGCCGACACCCACCTGATCCCGCTGTCGCTGCCGGGCTTCCCCGGCATCGACGTCTACTTCAAGGACGAATCCAGCCACCCGACCGGCAGCCTCAAGCACCGGCTCGCGCGCTCGCTGTTCCTGTATTCGCTGGCGAACGGCTGGCTGCACGCCGGCAGCACGGTGGTCGAGGCGTCTAGCGGATCGACCGCGGTGTCCGAAGCCTATTTCGCGCGGCTGCTGGGGCTGCCGTTCGTGGCGGTGATGCCGGCCTCGACCTCGCCCGAGAAGATCGCGGCGATCGAGTTCCATGGCGGCCGCTGCCACCTGGTCCGCAATGCCTGCGACATCGGCGCGGCGTCCGTGCAGCTGACGCAGGACAGCGGCGGGCACTTCATGGACCAGTTCACCTACGCCGAGCGCGCCACCGACTGGCGCGCCAACAACAACATCGCCGAATCGATCTTCCGGCAGATGGAGCAGGAACCGCATCCGGTCCCGGCCTGGATCGTCTGCAGCGCCGGCACCGGCGGCACCAGCGCGACCATCGGCCGTTACGCGCGCTACCGCGGCCTCGACACGCGCGTGCTGTGCGCCGATCCCGAGCATTCGGCCTTCCACGGCCACTATGCCGCGCTCTCGCAGGGCCGGCCGTCGCCCGATGCCGCCGCGCCCGCCTCGCGCATCGAAGGCATCGGCCGCCCGACCGCCGAGCGCAGCTTCATCCCCGGCTGCGTGGACGCGATGGTCAAGGTGCCCGACGCGCTGAGCCTGGCGGCGATGCGCGAAGTGAACCGGCGCCTCGGCCGGCGCGTCGGCGGCTCGACCGGCACCAACTTCGTCGGCGTGCTCCACGTCGCGCGCGCGATGCGCGAGCGCGGGGAACGCGGATCGATCGTCACCATCCTCTGCGACGGCGGCGAGCGCTATGCGCACAGCTACTACAACCCGGAGTGGTATGCGGCGCAGGGCATCGACATCGAGGTGGCGGATCGCACCATCGCGCAGGCGATCGACGGCGACGGCGGACTTCCCGACCTGCAGCCGGTGTCGCGGCACGGCAGCCATTGAACAGGGCGCCATGGTGACGGCGGCAACCACCGCCCTGTCATCCCGAGCGTACCTGTCATCCCGAGCGCAGCGAGGGATCTGCTTTCCCCGCGCGCGGAAGGAAGACCCCTCCCCGGCTCAAGTCCTGGATCGGGATGACATCATCGATATCAGTAAAGCGGCGCGTTCACCGACTGCGGAGACAACACGCTAGCGCAGCACCAGCGGCACCGCGCCGAAGGCCAGGCCGATCACCACGCCGCCCACCACTTCCGGCAGCGTATGCCGCGCCATCCGCAACCGCGCCCAGCCGAGCAGCGGCAGCAGCGCGAGCGCCACGAGGCCCGCCTCGCGCCACAGCGGCAGCAGTGCGACGCCGGCGAAGGCGAGGCCCGCCATGTGCAGCGACAGCTTGATCCAGCGGTTGGCGATCCCGGCGGCGCACAGCATCGCCACCGCCGCCAGCACGCCGGTCGACGTCGTCGACGCGCGCCCGCCCATCCACCACCAGTAGCCGCCGGCCACCGCGAGCGTCAGCAGGTACAGCAGCGGCCGCTCCTGCCTGCGCGATGCGTCCACCGTCTGCCAGTGCCCGGCGCGCCTGCGCTGCAGCACGAAGCCCCAGACGATACCGACCGCGATCGCGATGCCGACGGCGGTTCGCGGCAGGCTGGCGGGATCCAGCCGCAGCGCCGCCAGCATCGCCAGCGCGGCGAAGACCGCGAACGGATGCAGCAGCACCGACACGGCGCGCGCAAGCCGCCAGCGCCCGTTCATCCCCCGCTTCGCGCTCACGCCTGTTCCAGCGCGTCCGCGAGGCGCTCGGCCGCGACGATCTCCATGCCCTTGTAGCTCCCTCCCTTCGGCGCATTCGCCTTCGGCACGATGGCGCGCTTGAAGCCGTGCGTCGCAGCCTCTTTCAACCGCTCCTCGCCGTTGGGCACGGGGCGGATCTCGCCGGACAGGCCGACCTCGCCGAAGGCGATGGTCTTCTCCGGCAGCGGCGTGTCGCGCAGCGACGACAGCACCGCCAGCAGCACCGGCAGGTCGGCCGCGGTTTCCTGCACGCGGATGCCGCCGACGACGTTGACGAACACGTCCTGGTCGCCGGTGACGATGCCGCCGTGCCGGTGCAGCACCGCCAGCAGCATCGCCAGGCGATTGCCCTCCAGGCCCACCGCCACGCGGCGCGGATTCGACAGCGGTGAGGCGTCCACCAGCGCCTGCACCTCCACCAGCAGCGGTCGCGTGCCTTCGCGCGTCACCATCACGCAGCTTCCCGGCTGCCGCGTGCTGCCGCCGGAGAGGAAGATCGCCGACGGATTCGGCACTTCGCGCAGGCCCTTGTCGCCCATCGCGAACACGCCCAGCTCGTTGACCGCGCCGAAGCGGTTCTTGAACGCGCGCAGCACGCGGAAGCGGCTGCCCGAATCGCCCTCGAAGTACAGCACCGCGTCGACCATGTGCTCGAGCACGCGCGGGCCGGCGATGCCGCCTTCCTTGGTGACGTGGCCGACCAGGAACACCGCGGTGCCGGTTTCCTTGGCGTAGCGCACCAGCCGCGCCGCGCTCTCGCGCACCTGGCTGACCGAACCGGGCGCGGCGGTCAGCGAGTCGGTCCACAGCGTCTGCACGGAGTCGGCGACGATGATCCTCGGCCGCAGCTGCGAGGCCTGTTCGAGGATGCGCTCGATGCCGGTTTCCGCGAGTGCGTTGAGGCCGTCGAGCGGCAGGCCCAGGCGCGCCGCGCGTCCCGCGACCTGCGCCAGGGACTCCTCGCCGGTTACGTACAGGCCCGGCAGGCTCGAAGCCATCGCCGCGACCGCCTGCAGCAGCAGGGTCGACTTGCCGATCCCCGGATCGCCGCCGACCAGCACCACCGCGCCCTCGACCAGCCCGCCGCCGAGCACGCGGTCGAACTCGCCGATGCCCGTGCTCACGCGCACGTCCCCGCCCTGCTGCACGTCCTTGAGCGCGGTGACCTTCGGCGGATCGACCTTGCCGGCCCAGCCGTTGCGCCGCGACGCCGGCGACTTCACCGCGGCGGCGCTTTCGAGCACGATCTCCGACAGCGTGTCCCATGCCCCGCAGGCGCCGCACTGGCCCTGCCATTTGCTGAAATCCGCACCGCATTCGCTGCAGACGTACGCCGTGCGCGCCTTCGCCATCGATCCGACCGTCTCCCGACCAGCCGCTACTCTAGCCGCGTCGCGTCTCCGCCGACGAGACGACGGTCGCCGGGCGGCCATGTCCGGACCGTACAATCGATCGCACCGCCTGTCCGGACCGCCGATCCACGCCCATGCGCACGCTGCTGCCGATGCTGTTGCTCGTCGCCTGCGCCAGGCAGCCCGGATCGCCGCCCGACGCTCCCGGAACCGCCATGCCGCCAGCCGCCCGTCCGATGGTCATCGCCCACCGCGGCGCCAGCGCCCTGCTGCCCGAACACACGCTGGCCGCCTATCGCAGGGCGATCGAGGACGGTGCCGATGCCATCGAGCCCGATCTCGTCAGCACCCGGGACGGCGTGCTGGTGTCGCGCCACGAGAACGAGATCGGCGGCACCACCGACGTCGCCGACCGTCCTGAGTTCGCCGGGCGCAGGACGCGCAAGCGCATCGACGGGGAGCGGGTGGAAGGCTGGTTCACCGAAGACTTCACCCTCGCCGAGCTGAAGACGCTGCGCGCGCGCGAGCGCCTGCCGGAACTGCGCTCGACCGCGAACGACGGACGGTTCGAGATCGCGACGCTGGACGAGATCATCGCGCTCGCGGCCGAAGCATCGGACGCGCGCGGCCGCGAACTGGCGCTGGTGCCCGAGCTCAAGCATCCCACCTACTTCGCGTCGATCGGCCTGGCGATGGAGGACAGGCTGCTGGCGGCCCTGGCCGCGCACCCCTACACCCGCCGCGCTCCCGTCCTCATCCAGTCGTTCGAGACCGGCAACCTGCGCGAGCTGCGGGCGAAGATCGGCGACGCTCCCAACATCCGGCTGCTGCAGCTGCTTGAACGGCCATCGAAGCAGCCCTACGACCTCGCCGCCAGCGGCCACGCGACCACCTACGGCGAAATGCAGCAGCCGGACGGCCTGCGCACGATCGCCACCTACGCCGACCTCGTCAGTCCGCCGATCGCGTCGCTGCGCGTGTCCAGGACCGCCGACGGCCACCGCAGCGCCCTGGTCGACGACGCCCATGCCGCCGGGCTGCAGGTCGTGCCCTGGACTTTCCGGCCCGAGAACACGTTCCTGCAAAGTCGCTACCGCGCCGGAAGCCGCGGCGCCCGCAACGAGGCCGGTTCGATCCGCCAGATCCGCGATCATGTCGAAGCCGGGATCGACGGCCTGTTCGCCGACGATCCCGCCCTCGCCCGGCGCGCGCTCGACGGTGGTCCCTACTGATCCGGTGCGCAGCCCGGATGCTTAGGTCGGCCCTACGCGGCCGACGCTGGCGGTTGACGGCGTCGGGGCCGTAGCCCCTACCTACGCCGTTCCTGGCATTTGCGGGCCAGATCAACAGGCACGCCGCCCGACCCGGCTGGAGGTGGCGCTTCGACTTCGAGGCGGCGTTCGAATCCCGTCCGGTTCAGTCGATGGGTGCGCAAGGCCCTGGACGCGACGCCAGGGCAACGTCGAACAAGCCGGGCCTGTCACGTCCGAACGCAGTGGGGAATCCGACGGGAAACGGGATCCCTCGCGGAGCCTGGCCTGAGCGCAGCCGAAGGGCTCGAGATGACAATTCAGTAGTCGATCGACCTGCGGGACGCCAGGCCGCGGCCTAGGCCGCGGCGGCGGGATCGTCGCGTTCCTGGCGGATCTTCTCGGCGATGTTGTCGGCCGCGATCCGGTGCTGCAGGGACTTGCACAGTTCGACGCCCGCCGCGGTCAGGCACAGCCCGTCTTCGCCCTCCTCCACGAGCGCGCTGTCCAGCAGGCGCTGCCGGATCGCGGAATCGTCGGGGGCGGGCTCGTCTCCCTGAAAGATCCTCTGCAGGACCGCAAGCAGCGCCAGGTCCTCCAGCGGGATCGGTTCCATCGTCGGGTCTCTGCAGGAAGGGATGGTGCCGGAAATAGGATTCGAACCTACGACCTACGCATTACGAATGCGCCGCTCTACCAACTGAGCTATTCCGGCGATGACCGTCCGCGGCTGCGCGGCATGCGGCAGCCGCGCGGGGGCGTGAATTCTAGGTTCCGCGGGGGCCGGGGTCAATCGACCAGCTGCAGCCGCAGCTCTTTCGGCAATGCGAACACCATGCTCTCGGGCTCGCCGTGCAGCTCGCGCACGCCGCCGGCGCCCAGTTCGTGCAGCCGCGCCAGCACGCCCTGCACCAGCACGTCCGGCGCCGAGGCGCCTGCGGTGACGCCGATGTGGCGGCGGCCGACGATCCATTCCGGGTCGATTTCCGCCGCGCCGTCGATCAGGTAGGCCTCGACGCCGTCGCGCTCGGCCAGCTCGCGCAGGCGGTTGGAGTTGGAGCTGTTCGGCGAACCGACCACCAGCACCAGGTCGCACTGCTGGGCGAGCTCGCGCACGGCGTCCTGGCGGTTCTGGGTGGCGTAGCAGATGTCGTCGTTCTTCGGGCCCTGCATCTCGGGGAAGCGTGCCTTCAGCGCGGCGATGATGTCGCGCGTGTCGTCGACCGACAGCGTGGTCTGGGTGGTGTAGGCCATGTTGGTGGGCTGTCCGGGCGCGAGATAGGCCACGTCTTCGAGATCCTCGACGAGGTAGATCTGCCCGGCCCCGCACTCGGCCTTCCACTGCCCCATCGTGCCCTCGACCTCGGGATGCCCGGCGTGCCCGATCAGCACCACGTCGCGGCCGGCGCGGCAGTGGCGCGCGACCTCGAAATGCACCTTGGTCACCAGCGGGCAGGTCGCGTCGAACACCTTGAGCCCGCGCCGCGTGGCCTCCTCGCGCACGGCCTGCGAGACGCCGTGGGCGCTGAAGATCACCGTGTTGTCGTCGGGCACCTCGTCGAGTTCCTCGACGAAGATCGCGCCGCGGCGCTTGAGGTCCTCGACCACGAAGCGGTTGTGCACGACCTCGTGGCGCACGTAGATCGGCGCGCCCAGCGTCTCGAGCGCGCGCTTGACGATCTCGATCGCGCGGTCGACGCCGGCGCAGAAGCCGCGGGGGTTGGCGAGGACGATGTCCATTGGGCGCTAGTCTACCGAAGCCGGGCCGGCACCGGCTTCCTGTAGGAGCGGCTTCAGCCGCGACCAGAGCGTTCCACGGATAATGCTGGTCGCGGCCGAAGCCGCTCCTACGGGGGGTCGGGCCTGTCCCGCTTGCCCTGGAACAGGCCGAACAGGGCGATGCCGATCGCGCCCCCCACCACGGCGCAGTCGGCGATGTTGAACGCCGGCCAGTAGTGGTCCCGCCAGTGCCACTGGATGAAATCCACGACGTGGCCGTGGATCTGCCGGTCGATGATGTTGCCCAGCGCGCCGCCGATCACCAGCGCGAACGGCAGCGCGGTGCGCCAGTCGCCGCGCGGCGTCTTCGACAGCCACACCGCCAGCAGGCCGCTGATGCCGATGCCGAGGACGGTGAAGAACCACTTCTGCCAGCCGCCGGCGCCGGCGAGGAAGCTGAACGCCGCGCCGGTGTTGTAGGTGCGGTACCAGTTCCAGAAGCCCTCGATCACCGGGATCGGGGTGTACTCGGGCAGGCTGGTCAGCACCCACCACTTGGTCAGCTGGTCGAGGCCGATGACGATGGCCGAGAGGAGCAGCCAGATCAGGGCGTTGGGTTTGGGAAGGGATGCCATGTTTCGATTCCGTCATTCCCGCGGATGCGGGAATCCATTTTCATGAACCCGTGAAGCAAGACACTGGATTCCCGCCTTCGCGGGAATGACGTTGGGAAGGGGACGGCGGGCGGACACGGTCAGAACCACCGCCGATCCTCGCCCGGGCCTTCGACGTTGGACACGCAGCGCCCGCACAGCTGCGGATGCGCCGCGTGGCTGCCGACGTCGGCGCGGTGGTGCCAGCAGCGCACGCACTTGGTCTTCTTCGTGGGCGCAGCAACGATACGAGATTCCTCGCCCGCGAACGGCACCACGGTCACGTCGCCGCTGATCAGCAGGAAGCGCAGTTCGTCCACCAGCGGCGCCACCCGGATCTGGTCGGCGGTGCCGGCGTGCAGTTCGATCTCCGCTTCCAGCGCCGCGCCGATCTCGCCGCTGGCGCGCATCGGCTCCAGCACCTTCGCCACCTGCTCGCGCAGCGCCAGCAGGCGGTCGAAGTCGTGCGCGGACAGCGGCGCGTCGGCCGGCAGCGGCGCCAGGCCCTCGTACCAGGTCTCGAACAGCACGTTGGCCTTGCGCTGCCCGGCACCGCTGCTGGACGGCAAATACCCCCACAACTCGTCGGCGGTGAAGCTCAGCACCGGCGCGATCCAGCGCACGAAGGCCTCGGTGATGCGGTACATCGCACTCTGCGCGCTGCGGCGGCCGCGCGAATCCTCGCGCATCGTGTACAGGCGGTCCTTGGTCACGTCGAGGTAGAGCGAGCCGAGGTCGACGCTGCAGAAGTTCAGCAGCGCCTGCACGATCTCGGCGAAATCGTAGCGGTCAAAGGCCGCCTTGATCTTCTCCTGCACTTCCCAGGCGCGGTGCACGATCCAGCGGTCGAGCGCGACCATGTCCTCCGGCGCGAGCAGGTGCACGGCCGGATCGAAGCCGTGCAGGTTGCCGAGCAGGAAGCGCGCGGTGTTGCGGATGCGGCGGTAGGCGTCGGCGTTGCGCTTGAGGATCTCCTGCGACAGCGACATCTCGTTGCTGTAGTCGGCCGAGGCGATCCACAGGCGCAGGATGTCCGCGCCCAGCGTCTTCATGATGTCCTGCGGCTCGATGCCGTTGCCGAGCGACTTCGACATCTTGCGGCCGTGCTCGTCGACGGTGAAGCCGTGCGTCAGGCACTGCCGGTAGGGCGCGGCCCTGTCGATGGCGACGCCGGTGAGCAGCGAGGACTGGAACCAGCCGCGGTGCTGGTCGGAGCCTTCGAGGTACAGGTCGGCCGGCTTGCCGAGGCCGCGCTCGAGCAGCACGCCCTCGTGGGTGACGCCCGAATCGAACCAGACGTCGAGGATGTCGGTGATCTTGTCGTAATCCTTCGCCTCGTCGCCGAGCAGTTCCGCGACGTCCAGCGAGTACCAGACGTCCACGCCGCCCTGCTCCACGCGATCGGCCACCGCGCGCATCAGCTCGGTGCTGCGCGGATGCGGATCGCCGGTCTCGCGATGCACGAACAGCGCGATCGGCACGCCCCAGGTGCGCTGGCGCGAGATCGTCCAGTCCGGACGGCCCTCGACCATGCCGGCGATGCGCGCCTTGCCCCATTCCGGATACCAGCGCACGGTGTCGATGGCGGCCAGCGCATCCGCGCGCAGGTTCGCCTGCTCCATCGAGATGAACCACTGCGGCGTGGCGCGGAACGCGATCGGTGTCTTGTGGCGCCAGCAGTGCGGGTAGCTGTGTTCGAGCCGGCTGAAGGCGAGCAGCGTGCCGTCGTTGCGCAGCACGTCGACGATGACGTCGTTGGCCTTCCAGATGTGCAGGCCGGCCAGTTCCACGCCGTGCGCGGCCGGCGTCGACGGCAGGTACACGCCGCGCCCATCGACCGGATTGAGCTGCGCCGCGGTGTACCTGTCGATCAGGTCGTATTTCTTCGCGACCGCGTAGTCCTCCTGGCCGTGGCCGGGCGCGGTATGCACGGCGCCGGTGCCGTCCTCGGCCGACACGTGGTCGCCGAGCAGGACCGGGATGTCGCGCTCGTCGTAGAACGGATGCGCGAACAGCATGCCCTCGAGCTTCTCGCCGTGGGCGCGGCCGAGCACGACCTCGTCCTCGACGCCGTAGCGCTTGAGCGCGCGCGCGGCCAGCGCGTCGGCCAGCACCAGCCAGCGGCGCTTGCCCTCGCGCGGCGGTCCTTCGACCAGCGCGTATTCGAGTTCGGCGCCGAGCGAAATCGCGAGCGAGGCCGGCAGCGTCCACGGCGTGGTCGTCCAGATCGGCAGCGCGACCTCGACGTCCTCCGGCACCTCGACGCCGAACGCGCGCGCCACCGCCTGCGGGCTGCGCGCGGCGTAGGCCACGTCGACCGCGGGCGAGACCTTGTCGGCGTACTCGATCTCGGCCTCGGCCAGCGCCGAACCGCAGTCGAAGCACCAGTGCACCGGCTTCACGCCGCGCGTGAGATGGCCGTTGTCGACGATCTTCGCCAGCGCGCGGATCTCGTTCGCCTCGAAGCGGAAGTCGAGCGTCAGGTAGGGGTTGTCCCAGTCGCCGATCACGCCCAGGCGCTTGAAGTCCTTGCGCTGCAGTTCGATCTGCGAGAGCGCGTACTCGCGGCACTTCTGCCGGAACTCCGCCGCGTCCAGCTTCACGCCGACCTTGCCGTACTTCTTCTCGATCGCGATCTCGATCGGCAGGCCGTGGCAGTCCCAGCCCGGGATGTAGGGCGCGTCGAAGCCGGCGAGGTACCTCGACTTGACGATGATGTCCTTGAGGATCTTGTTGACCGCGTGGCCGAGGTGGATCGCGCCGTTCGCGTAGGGCGGGCCGTCGTGCAGCACGAACAGCGGGCGCCCCTTCGCGTTCTCGCGCAGCTGCGCGTAGAGGTTCCCGCTCTCCCAGCGCTCGAGCGTGCCCGGCTCCCGCTTCGGCAGGTCGCCGCGCATCGGGAACCCGGTCTCCGGCAGCAGGATCGTGGATTTGTAGCGCTGGTTGTCGTTGCTGTCGGTCACGCAGTGGCCCGCCGTGGGGTGTGCTGTTGGAGGATGCGACGCGCATCGTCGGCATCGCGATGCATCTGCGCGACAAGGGTCGGCAGGTCCGGGAATTTTTCCTCGTCGCGCAGGCGCGCGACGAACTCGACCTCGATCCGGCGCCCGTACAGGTCGCCATCGAAATCGAACAGGTGCGCCTCGAGCAGCGGTTCGACGCCGCCGACCGTCGGCCGCGTGCCGAAGCTCGACACCGACGGCCACGGACGGCCTTGATCAGGATCGCTGCCGATGCCGTGCACGCGCGTGGCATAGATCCCGCGCAGCGCCGGCACCTTGCCGCCGAAGCGCAGGTTGGCGGTCGGATAGCCGAGCGTGCGGCCGAGTTGCTGTCCCCGCACCACGCGCCCGGATACCGCATACGGCTTGCCGAGCAGGCGCGCCGCGACGTCGAAATCACCGTCCACCAGCGCCTGGCGGATGCGCGTGCTCGACACGCGCTCGCCGCCATGCAGCAGCGGTTCGATCTCGCCGGCGACGAAACCGTGGCGTTCGCCTTCGCGATGCAGGGTGTGGATGTCGCCGGCGCGCCTGTGGCCGAATCGGAACTCCGGCCCGACCCAGACCTCGCTCGCCTGCAGCCGCTGCGCCAGCACCGCCTCGACGAACGCCTCCGCCGGCATCGCCGACAGCTTGGCGTCGAAGCGCAGCAGGCCGACGACATCGGCGCCAAGCCCGCGCAGGCCCTCGATCTTCGCCCGCGCCAGGCTCAGCCGCGGCGGCGGCGCATCCCTGGCGAAGAACTCGCGCGGCAGCGGCTCGAAGCTCAGCGCCACCGCATCGACCCCGAGCGCACGAGCGCGCGCGACCGCGTGGCGCACCAGTGCGCGATGGCCGAGGTGGAGGCCGTCGAACGCGCCGATGCAGACCACACTGCCGTTGGGGCACAGCGGCCCGCCGTCGACGTCGCGAAACAGCCTGCTCATGGGAACCGTGGAGTATAGCGGGGCGCGGGCTTGCGACGCCGCCGGGCAGCCGGCCACGCCTGTAGGAAACCTGCTGGAAACCAAGGATCTGTCATTTCGAACGCAGTGAGAAATCTTGCCTTTTCAAGCGATTGGATTTCTCGCTGCGCTCGAAATGACAGTTTTCAGAGGTGCCCTGTAGGAGCGGCTTCACCCGCGACCCCGTGGACAACCGGCCCGCAGGACCGGCCGGTCGCGCCTGAAGGCGCTCCTACAGATGGGCACTTGCGCCCCTCGTACCGCTCAATGCCGCAGGTCGCGCGGCCGGATGCCCTGCGCCCACAGCGCCGCCGCATACACGGCGCCGCCGAGGCCGACCACCACCGCCAGCTTCCACGCGCGTTCGCTCCAGTGCCATGCCGTCCAACCGTCCCAGGCCCACAGCAGCGCCGCGACGGCAAGCGTCATCGCCGCGCTCGCGATCCCCAACTGCCGCAGGAACCGCGGCCAGCCCGGCTCGCCGCGGAACACGCCCGCGCGGCGCAGGTACCACCACAGCTGCAGCGCATTGGTCCAGCCCGCCGCCGCCGTCGCCAGGGCCAGGCAGGCATGCGCCCCGGGCAAGGCCTTCAGCGCGGCGCGGATGTCGCCGTCGCCCGCCGCCCAGGCCGTGCGGCCGGCGTCGGTCAGGGCCAGCACCAGCGCGAGGAACAGCAGGGTCGCGAGGACATTGGCGGCCACCGCGACCAGTCCCGCCTTCACCGGCGTCTTCGTGTCCTGCCGCGAATAGAACGCCGGCGCCAGCACCTTGACCAGCAGGAACGCCGGCAGCGCAGTGGCCAGCGCGAGCACGGTCAGCCGCGCCATCTGCGTGTCGTGGGCGGTGAAGCGTCCATGCTGGAACAGGGTCGCCACCAGCGCCTCGGAGCACAGCATCAGCCCCAGGCAGGCCGGCACCGCGATCATCAGGCACAGCCGGAAGCCCCAGTCCAGCGCCTTCGAATAGCCGTCCGGATCGGCTGCGGCATGGCGGCTGGACAGGTGCGGCAGGATCACCGCGCCTATGGCGACGCCGAACATGCCCAGCGGGAATTCGAGCAGGCGGTCGCCCAGGTACAGCCAGGTCACGCTGCCGCCGACCAGCATCGACGCCACGACCGTGTTCAGCAGCAGGTTCAGCTGCGCCACCGACGAGCCGAACAGCGTCGGCACCATCAGCCGCATCACCCGGCGCACGCCCTCGTGCGCCGCGCCCCAGCGCGGCCGCGGCAGCAGCCCCAGGCGGGCCAGCGACGGCAGGTGGAACGCCAGCTGCAGGATGCCGGCCGCGAACACGCCCCAGGCCAGGGCCACCACCGGCTCGCGCATCCTCGGCGCCAGCGCCAGCGCGGCGGTGATCATCGCCAGATTCAGCAGCACCGGCGACAGCGCCGGCACCGCGAACCGCCGGTAGCTGTTGAGCACGCCGCCGGCCATCGACGCCATCGAGATGAACAGCAGGTACGGGAAGGTGATCCGCAGCATCTCCGTCGCCAGCCGGCCCTGCTCGCCGCCGACGTCGAAGCCCGGCGCGAACACCCGGATCACCCACGGCGCGGCCAGCACCGCCAGCGCCGTCACCACCAGCAGTACCGCCAGCAGCGTCCCGGCGACGCGGTCGACCAGCGCCTTGACCGCGGCGTGGTCGCGCGTCTCCCGGTACTCGGACAGGACCGGCACGAAGGCCATCGAGAACGAGCCCTCGGCCGACAGCCGGCGCAGGAAATTGGGGATGCGGAAGGCCACCAGGAAGGCGTCCATCGCCGGATTGGCGCCGAACACCCCGGCGTAGACCTGGTCGCGGACCAGCCCGGAAATCCGGGAAATGAAGGTCATCGCGCTGAATACCGCGGTCGAGCGCAGCAGGCCGGCGCGACGGGCGGGCGGGACCTGCCCCTGGCCCGGCGGGAGGGTCGGATCCGGCTCGCTCACCCTTCCCGCTCCGCGCCTGCCGCCATGTTGACGCAAGCCACTGAATCGCCCATAATTTCCGGCTCCGTTTTCCCGAAACCCGGCGATCGCCGGCTTTCGCCGTTCAATTCCTTACCCGTTTCCAGGATTCCATCGTGGCCAACATCAAGTCCGCCAAGAAGCGCGCCAAGCAGACCGTCGTGCGCAACGCGCGCAACACGGCCCAGCGTTCGCAGCTGCGCACCGCCGTCAAGAAGGTGATCAAGGCGCTCGACGCCAACGACGCCGCCGGCGCCGAAGCCGCCTTCGCCGTCGCCCAGCCGCTGCTCGACCGCTTCGGTTCGCGCGGCCTGATCCACAAGAACAAGGCCGCCCGCCACAAGAGCCGCCTGACCGCCCGCATCAAGGCGCTCAAGGCCGCCTGATCCGCGCTTCAGGGCGGTCGCTTCGAAAAACCCGGCGCAGGCCGGGTTTTTTGTTGGCTCCCCCGACAGCCCGGGGAACAACGAAGAAGAATGAACCCTGTCATTTCGACCGCAGGGAGAAATCTCCTTCCCCGGCGTCGGACAGCAGATTTCTCCCTTCGGTCGAAATGACAGGGTCTGCGGTCGAAGAAATGACAGCGGGACCTTTTGCCGGCTCACCGGGTGCCGGGAGTCGGCCTTTACGGCTCCGGCGCCGTTCGCGCAAAGCAGTCCCGCGCCGTTGACGACCCCTTCCCCCGCAATCGGGACAAGTGGCCGGCGGCCGACAGCCCCGTCAAGTTGCATCGGACGCATCCGCGTCGCCCGCTTCCCCGGCCTCGCGTTCCGCGCGCCCCATCTCGTCGAGATAGGCCTGCACCTTCAGCATCACCTCGCGCGTGCCCTCGTGCGCGAGGCCGGAGATGATGAACCACGGCGCGGTCCAGCCGAGTTCGGACACGATGCGTTCGCCGAGCTCGCGAGCGTCGTCGGCGGGGATCAGGTCGGCCTTGTTGAGCAGCAGCCAGCGCGGCTTGTCGAGCAGGCCGGCGTCGAATTTCCCGAGCTCGCGCTCGATCGTGCGGATCTGCTCTACCGCATCGCCGCCGTCCAGCGGCTCGATCTCGACCAGGTGCAGCAGCAGCCGCGTGCGCTGGATGTGGCGCAGGAACAGCGCGCCCAGTCCGGCGCCGTCGGCCGCGCCCTCGATGAGCCCGGGAATGTCGGCGATCACGAAGCTGCGCGCCGGCTCGACGCTGACCACGCCGAGGTTCGGATACAGCGTGGTGAACGGATAGTCGGCGACCTTAGGCGTCGCCGCCGACACCGCGCGGATCAGCGTGCTCTTGCCGGCGTTGGGGAAGCCGAGCAGGCCGACGTCGGCCAGCAGCTTCAGCTCCAGCCTCAGCGTGCGCTCCTCGCCCGCGGTGCCCGGCGTCGACTGCCGCGGCGTGCGGTTGGTCGAGCTCTTGAAGTGCATGTTGCCGAGCCCGCCCTTGCCGCCCTGCGCCACCAGCAGGCGGTCGCCGTGGCGGGTCAGGTCGCCGATCGCCTCGTCGGTGTCGACGTTGTGCACGACGGTCCCGGTGGGCACGGCGATGACCACGTCCTCGCCGCCCTTGCCGTACATCTGCCGGCCCATGCCGTTCTCGCCGCGCTGGGCGCGGAACTGCTTCTGGTGGCGGAAGTCGACCAGGGTGTTGAGGTTCTCGTCCGCGACCAGCCACACGCTGCCGCCGTCGCCGCCGTCGCCGCCGTCCGGCCCGCCCAGCGGGATGAACTTCTCGCGGCGGAAGCCCACGCAGCCGTTGCCGCCGTTGCCGGCGATGACGGTGATTTCAGCTTCGTCGACTAACTTCATGGGATTGGGGATTCGGGATTGGGGATTCGAAACGGCGCAAGGCGCGGGAGAAGGCAGGAACGGCGGACCGGAAAAGCCTAACGGGTTGTCATCCGGAGCGCAGCGAGCCTAACGGGTTGTCATCCCAAGCGCAGCGAGCCTAACGGGTCGTCATCCGGAGCGCAGCGAGCCTAGCGGGTTATCATCCCGAGCGCAGCGAGGGATCTGGCTTTCCGGCAACCGGACACCAGATCCCTCGCGGAGCCTGCCCTGAGCGAAGCCGAAGGGCTCGGGATGACACCTGAGAGGACACCGAAACCGGTTGCCCGCGTCCTACAAACGAAAAGCCCCGCGCGCGGCGGGGCTTTCGTCCGGCATGGCGCAAAGCTTACGCCTCGGCGACCACGCTCACGGTGCGGCGCTTCTTCGGACCCTTGGTCGAGAACTCGACCTTGCCGTCGACCAGCGCGAACAGCGTGTGGTCGCGGCCCAGGCCGACGCCCGGGCCCGGATGGAACTGGGTGCCACGCTGGCGGACGATGATGTTGCCGGCATCGATCGCCTGGCCGCCGTAGATCTTGACGCCGAGGTACTTCGGGTTGGAGTCGCGGCCGTTGCGCGAGGAACCTACGCCCTTTTTATGTGCCATGACTGCTTCTCCTTACTTGCTGTCGCCACCGGCGATGCCGGTGATCTCGATTTCGGTGTAGTGCTGGCGATGTCCCTGCCGCTTCATGTGGTGCTTGCGGCGGCGGAACTTGATGATGCGCACCTTGTCGGCGCGGCCGTGGCCGACGACCTTCGCGGTGACGCTGGCGCCCTTGAGCGCATCGCCGATCTTGATGCCGTCGCTGTCGCCGAGCATCAGGATGTTGTCGAACTTGATCTCGTTGCCGGCTTCGGCCTCGAGCTTCTCGACGCGGAGCGTTTCGCCCTGCGCCACGCGGTATTGCTTGCCGCCGGTGACCAGTACTGCGTACATGTGGAGCCTCTCTATCTTTGTTCGGTTCTGTAGTTATTCTTTGATCTGCCTGCCATCGAGGGCGGACAGAAGCGGAATTGTAGGGGATTCAGCGACTTGGGCGCAAGCCGCCCCCTGCCCCGGCCAAACCGGCCGCGCGCCTCAGGCGAACCGCCAGGGTGGGTCGGCGAAGCGCCCGGCGAGGTAGTCGACGAAGGCCCGGACCCGCGGCGGCACCAGGGTCCGCCCCGGCATGACCGCGTGGATGCCGCTGGCCGGGACCGGATGGTCCGGCAGCAGGACCCGCAGCCGCCCCTCGCGCAGGTCCCGGTGGACATGCCAGGCCGAATGCATGGCGATGCCGAGGCCGGCCAGCGCCGCATCCCGCAGTGCCTCGCCATAGTTGCTCTCGAAGCGCCCCTGGACCCGGACGTCGATCGGCCGGCCGGCCGGATCCAGCAGCCGCCAGACGTCCTGGCGGCCGTCGCGGCCGGTCAGCAGCACGCAATCGTGCCGGGCGAGGTCGGCGGGCGTCGCCGGCGTGCCGCGGCGACGCAGATAGTCCGGCGACGCGCACAGCAGCCGGTCGTTCACGGCGAGCTGGCGCGACACCAGCGAGGAATCGTCGAGCCGGCCGATGCGGATCGCCAGGTCGTAGCCGGAGCCGATCAGGTCGGCGACGCGGTCGTCGAGATGCAGGCTGACCCGCAGCCCCGGGTGCGCGGCCAGGAACGCGGGCAGCAGCGGCGAGATGTACTGGCGGCCGAACGAGGCCGAGGCGGTGACGCGCAGCGTGCCGGCCACCTCGCCGCCCTGCTGCCTCAGGCGGCTGCCGAGCAACTCCAGTTCCTCGACCAGCACCCGCCCCTCCTGCGCCAGCGCCAGCCCTTCCGGCGTCGGATGCAGGCGACGCGTGGTCCGGTGCAGCAGGCGCACGCCGAGCTCGCGCTCCAGCCGCTTCAGACGCTGGCTGGCCACCGCGACCGACAGGTCCAGCTGCCGGGCCGCAGCGCTGATCGAGCCCTGGTCGAGCACCTGCAGGAACAGGGTGATGTCGCCGACGCGATCCATGATTATCAATATTCCATTGAAATTGATTCGTCATTCTGTCGGTTTTTCCGAACAAGGCAATCCCGGACAGTGGCGCGACCTGTCCACCTGATGCCGCCGCATGTCTTCCCGCTCCTCCTCCCGGATGCCGCTCGCCGTCTATGCGCTGACCGCCGGCGCCTTCGGCATCGGCACCACCGAGTTCGTGATCATGGGCCTGCTGATGCAGGTCGCCGGCGACCTGCAGGTCAGCCTGCCGCTGGCCGGGCTGCTGATCTCCGGCTACGCGCTGGGCGTCTTCGTCGGCGCGCCGCTGCTGACGCTGGCCACCGGCCGCCTGCCGCGCAAGACCGTGCTGGTCGCGCTGATGATCGTGTTCACGCTCGGCAACCTGGCCTGTGCGCTGGCGCCGAACTACGCGCTGCTGATGGTCGCGCGCGTGGTCACCTCGCTGGCGCACGGCACCTTCTTCGGCGTCGGCGCGGTGGTCGCCACCGGACTGGTCGCGGAGGAACGCAAGGCCTCGGCGATCTCGGTGATGTTCACCGGCCTCACCGTCGCGACCCTGCTCGGCGTCCCGGCCGGCGCATGGCTCGGACTGCAGTACGGCTGGCGTTCGACGTTCTGGGCCGTCGCAGCGATCGGCGTCGTCGCCACGCTGGTGATCGCGACGCTGGTGCCCAAGGATCGCGACACCGATGCGGCGCGGCCGAACGTGCGCGCGGAACTCGCCGTCGTCGCGCGCACGCCGGTACTGCTCGGCCTGCTGATGACCGTGCTCGGCTTCGGCGGCATGTTCGCGGTCTACACCTACATCCAGCCGCTGCTGACGCAGGTGACGGGATTCGCCGACGCGGCCGTTTCGCCGATCCTGCTGGTGTTCGGCGTCGGCATGATCGCCGGCAACCTGCTCGGCGGACGGATCGCCGATCGCGGCGTGCCGCGTGCGCTGCTGGCGACCTTGCTCGCGCTAGCGGTCGTGATGGGACTGATGGCGTTCGCATTGCACGGCCGCTGGGCGATGGTGCTTTTCACCGGCCTGCTCGGCGCCGCCGCGTTCGCCACGGTCTCGCCGCTGCAGATGTGGGTGCTGCAGCGCGCGTCCGGCGCGCAGAATCTCGCTTCGAGCCTGAACATCGGCGCGTTCAACCTCGGCAACGCCTTCGGCGCCTGGCTCGGCGGCGCAGTGATCGCGCGCGGCCTCGGCCTCGAGGCGCTGCCGTGGATCGGCGCACTGGTGCCGCTGTCGGCGTTCGTCGTGGCGTGGATCGCGATCCGCTCCGAACGCGTGCGCGACGCGCTGCCCGCGTGCGCCGATGCCGTCTGATCCGCCCTCCCTTCCACGCCCTCACGGAGATTTCCCGATGGACTACCGCTTTCTCGGCGCATCCGGCCTCAAGGTCTCGGCGCTCGGCTTCGGCGTCGGCACGTTCGGCGGCAAGGGGCCGCTGTTCTCGGCCTGGGGCAACACCGGCGTCGCCGATGCGACGCGGCTGATCGACGTCGCCCTCGAGGCCGGCGTCAACTTCTTCGATACCGCCGACGTGTACTCGGACGGCGCCTCGGAATCGATCCTCGGCGCGGCGATCAAGGGCCGTCGCGACCGCGTGATCCTGTCGACCAAGACCGCGCTGCGGCTCGGCGACGGCCCCAACGACGTCGGCGCATCGCGCTCGCGCCTGCTCAAGGCCGTCGACGCATCGCTGGCACGCCTCGGCACCGACTACATCGACCTGCTGCAGCTGCATGCATTCGATGCGCGCACGCCGGTCGAGGAAACGCTGTCGACGCTCGACGGCCTGGTGCAGGCCGGCAAGATCCGCTATCTCGGCGCGTCGAACTTCTCCGGCTGGCAGCTGATGAAATCGCTGGCCGTCGCCGACCGGCGCGGCCATGCGCGCCACGTCGCCCACCAGGTCTACTACTCGCTGATCGGCCGCGACTACGAATGGGAGTTGATGCCGCTCGGGCTCGACCAGGGCGTGGGCGCAGTGGTGTGGAGCCCGCTGGGCTGGGGCCGGCTGACCGGAAGGATCCGTCGCGGCCAGCCGCTGCCCGAAGGCAGCCGCCTGCACGAGACCGCCGCGTTCGCGCCGCCGGTCGACGAGGAACGCCTGTACCGCGTGGTCGACGCGCTGGACGCGATCGCCGCGGAAACGGACAGGACCGTTCCGCAGGTCGCGTTGAACTGGCTGCTGTCGCGGCCTACGGTATCCACCGTGCTGGTCGGCGCGCGCAACGAGGCACAGCTGCAGCAGAATCTCGGCGCGATCGGCTGGTCGCTGACGCCCGGGCAGGTCGCGCGCCTCGATGCCGCCAGCGCCGTCACGCCGCCGTATCCCTACTATCCGTACTGGAACGGCCAGTTCGCCGAACGCAACCCGCCTCCCGTCCCCGCGCTCCAGCTGAGCACGCCCAGCGAGACCACGCCATGAAAGCCGTCGCACTGACCCGCTACCTCCCGATCGACGATCCGCAATCGCTGCTCGACGTGGAGCTCGACACGCCTGTCGCCGCCGGCCGCGACCTTCTGGTACGGGTGGAAGCCGTCTCGGTGAACCCGGTCGACACCAAAGTGCGCGCGCCCAAGCCGCAGGTCGAGGCGCACCCGAAGGTGCTCGGCTACGACGCCGCCGGCGTGGTCGAGGCGGTCGGACCCGACGTGACGCTGTTCAGGCCCGGCGATGCGGTCTACTACGCCGGCGACGTGACGCGCCCCGGCAGCAATGCGCAGTTCCAGCTCGTGGACGAACGCCTCGTCGCGAAGAAGCCGGCCTCGTTCGACTTCGCCCAAGCGGCGGCGCTGCCGCTGACCGCGATCACCGCGTGGGAACTGCTGTTCGAGCGCATGGGCTACGCGTTCGAGGGCGGCGGCGAAGGCAAGTCGCTGCTGGTCATCGCCGGCGCCGGCGGCGTGGGCTCGATCGCGATCCAGCTGGCGAAGCTCGCCGGCTTCACCGTGATCGCCACCGCCTCGCGCGAGGAAACCGTCGCCTGGTGCCGCGAACTCGGCGCGGACCACGTCGTCGACCATCGCCAGCCGCTGACGCCGCAGCTGCAGGCGCTCGGCTTCGACACGATCGACGCCGCGCTCAACCTCGCCGACACCGACCGCTACTGGACCGAACTCGGCGAGCTGCTCGCGCCGCAGGGTCACGTCGGCCTGATCGTCGAGCCGTCGGGCGCGCTGAAGATCGGCGACCCGTACAAGGCCAAGTGCATCGGCATCCACTGGGAAATGATGTTCGCGCGGCCGCGTTTCCGCACCGCGGACATGGGCGAACAGGGCCGCATCCTGGCGCGCGTGGCCGAGCTGCTCGACGCGGGCCGGCTGCGCGGCACGCTGCGCGAGACGCTGTCGCCGATCGACGCCGCCAACCTGCGCGAAGCGCATCGCCGGCTCGAATCCGGCCGCACGATCGGCAAACTCGCCATCGCCGGCTGGTAAGCGCAACGATCGCACCGTGGGAGCGCGCTTGCGCGTGACGCGCACGGGACTGCGCGGTTCAGGATCCGCCTCCCGATCCCACCCACGCCACCCCACCGCGGAAGCGACCTTGGTCCGGAACGCCGGCGCCACGGAAGCCGCGCGAATCGCGGCCAAGGCCGCTCCCACGGAAGACCTCGGAGTCGATGACAATGGACCGCCGCACGCGCCACGCCCGCCAGAGAATCACGCCATGACAAACGTCCCGCTGCTGCCGCAGCGCATGGCCAAGCTGCTGGTCGGACTGTTCCTCTACGGCATCGCCATCAGCCTGATGGTGCGCGCGGGACTGGGCGTCGCACCGTGGGACGTGCTGACCCAGGGCATGGTGCGGCTCACCGGCCTGTCGTTCGGCCTGCTGACCAACCTGATCGGCGTGGTCGTGCTGCTGCTGTGGTGGCCGCTGCGACAGAAGCCGGGGCTGGGCACGGTGCTGAATGTGCTGCTGATCGGCCCCAGCGCGCAGTTCGGGCTGTGGCTGCTGCCGGATCTCGTGCAGCCCTGGCAGCAGTTGCTCGCCTTCGCGGCCGGCCTGTGGCTGCTGGCGCTGGCCACGGGGCTGTACATCGGCGCGCGCTTCGGCCCCGGTCCGCGCGATGGATTGATGACCGGCCTGCATGCCCGCTTCGGCTGGCCGATCTGGGCGGTGCGCACCGCCATCGAGGGCTCGGTGCTGCTGGTCGGCTGGTGGCTGGGCGGCACCGTCGGCCTGGGGACGCTGGCCTTCGCGCTGCTGGTCGGTCCGCTCGTGGGCGTGACCCTGCCCTGGTGCGATACCCGGCTCCCTGTCGCCGAACCGCAGGGCAGCCCCGCCTGATCCGGGCCCCGCGATCCGCGGCCGCGCCGGGATGACGACGGCCCGGCGCTTGCCGGGAGGCGGGTTTCGCGGCATCGTGCGCGCTCCATACGCCAGCGTATCCGGACATGACGGCCGCCAGCAGCGATCCTTCGACGCCCTACCCGCACCTGTTCCAGCCGCTCGACCTCGGCTTCACCACGCTGCGCAACCGCGTGCTGATGGGCTCGATGCACACGGGGCTGGAGGATCGCCGCCGCGATTTCCCGAAGCTGGCCGCCTATTTCGCCGAACGCGCGGCGGGTGGCGTGGCGCTGATCGTCACCGGCGGCTTCTCGCCGAACATGGAAGGCTGGCTGACGCCCTTCGCCAGCAAGCTCGGCTGGCCCTGGGAGGCGCGCAAGCATCGCCAGGTCACCGACGCGGTGCACGCGCACGACGCGAAGATCTGCCTGCAGCTGCTGCACGCGGGACGCTATGCCTATCACCCGCTGTCGGTGGCGCCATCGAAGCTCAAGGCGCCGATCAATCCGTTCACGCCGCGGGCGCTGTCGGCGCGGGGCGTCGAGCGCACGATCGATGCCTATGCCACCGCGGCGAAGCTCGCGCGCGAAGGCGGCTACGACGGCGTCGAGATCATGGGCTCCGAGGGTTACCTGATCAACCAGTTCCTCAGCGCGCGCAGCAACCGGCGCAATGACGGCTGGGGCGGCAGCGCGCAGAACCGCATGCGCTTCGCCACCGAGATCGTGCGCCGCGTGCGCGAGGCCTGCGGCCGCGACTTCATCATCGTCTACCGGCTGTCGATGCTGGAACTGGTGCCGGAAGGCTCGGACTGGAGCGAGATCGTGCAGCAGGCACGCGCGATCGAGGCCGCCGGCGCGACGATCATCAACACCGGCATCGGCTGGCACGAGGCACGCATACCGACGATCGCGACCTCGGTTCCGCGCGCCGCGTTCGCAGGCGTGACCGCGAAGCTGCGCCCGCACGTGTCGCTGCCGCTGGTGGCGACCAACCGCATCAACATGCCCGACGTCGCCGAGCGCATCCTCGCCGGCGGCGGCGCGGACATGGTGTCGATGGCGCGACCGCTGCTCGCCGACCCCGAGTGGGTGGCGAAGGCGCGCGCAGGCGCGCCGCAGGCGATCAACACCTGCATCGCCTGCAACCAGGCCTGCCTCGACCACGTGTTCCAGAAAAAGACCGCGAGCTGCCTGGTGAATCCGCGCGCCTGCGCCGAAACCGAACTCAACTACCTGCCGACGCATGCGCCCAGGCGCATCGCCGTGGTCGGCGCCGGTCCCGCGGGCCTGGCCTGCGCGACGGTCGCGGCGCAGCGCGGGCACCGTGTCGTGCTGTTCGATCGCGCCGGCGAGATCGGCGGCCAGTTCAATCTTGCGAAGAAGATCCCGGGCAAGGAGGAATTCCACGAGACGCTGCGCTGGTTCGGCCATCGCATCGCAGAGACCGGCGTCGAGCTGCGGCTTTCGACCGTGGCGACGGCCGAAGCGCTGTCGGAGTTCGACGAAATCGTGCTGGCCACCGGCGTCGTGCCGCGCGCGGTCGATTTCGCCGGACACGACCATCCGAACGTCGTCGGTTACGTCGATGTGCTGCGCGGCCATGTGGTGCCGGGCCGGCGCGTGGCCATCGTCGGCGCCGGCGGCATCGGTTTCGACGTCGGCGAATTCCTCGTGCAGGAAGCGCCCTCGCCCACGCTCGACGTCGCGGCGTGGATGCGCGAATGGGGCATCGACCCGCGCTTCGAGAGCGCCGGCGGACTGCTGCCGCCGCGCGTCGAGCCGTCGCCGCGCCAGGTCTGGCTGCTCCAGCGCAGCCCCGGCAAGCCCGGCGCACGGCTGGGCAAGACCACCGGCTGGATCCACCGCAGCACGCTCAAGCACAAGGGCGTGCGCATGATCGGCGGCGTCGAGTACGTCGCCGTCGACGACGAGGGCTTCCACCTGCGCGTCGACGGACAGCCGCAGGTGCTGCCCGTGGACCACGTCGTGGTCTGCGCCGGCCAGGAACCGCATCGCGACCTGGTGGCCCCGCTGCAGGCCGCCGGCCGTCCGGTGCACCTGGTCGGCGGCGCGGACGTGGCCACCGAACTCGACGCCAAGCGCGCGATCGCGCAGGCCAGCCGCCTGGCGGCCGTGCTTTGAGGAAACCCCGGAAAACCCCGGGACCTGTCATTTCGAACGCAGTGAGAAATCTCGCCTTTTCAAGCACCTGGATTGACCAGCTTCGCTGTTGAAAAAGCGCTTCTCGCTACGCTTGGAGTAGGTATCCACCGGCAAAGCCGGTGGCTTTGGCGGTAAGCCCCTCAAAGGGGCCAAAGCAAAGCAAGAGCCGCCCATGGGCGACGTTGTGCCTCTGCCACCTTCTGAACGTCATCCTCGCGAATGCGGGGACCCAGCGTCTTTCGCAAAGTCAAAATGGATCCCCGCTTTCGCGGGGATGACGACATTTTCAGCATCCCAGCACCATGGAGTCGACCGCCGTATAGGTCAAACCTTGGGAAGTCCCCCTGCACAGCCGGGAGGGTCCCTCTTGGTGAATGACAGTTCCAGAGGTTCTACCCTGAGAAGGGCAAGCCGGGGTCAGAGTGCAATTCCCGCTTGCTCACCCTGCCGTCTCCAAGGACCCGCGGGAAACTGCACCCTGACCCCGGTTCTCCGGTTTCCCCGCCAAGCCATTGATTTTCCGCACTGCAGCAATGGATTCCGGAGCAAAAACTCCAATCGAATCATCCACTTCCTGACCCGCGTTCAGGAACGATTCGGTCCCGCCCCCGTACCGTGCGCGCACCTTTCCCGCCCCTCGATTTGGCGGGAGCCGGCCCGAGCCGCCTTCCTGCGGACTTCGGAGCCCGGGCAAAAGCGCCTGAGAGTCGCTGCCCTCCCCAATACGCCATGTCCGATCACCGCCGCCGACGGCGTCGTATCCCGCAGGGGATGCGCGCACGGCAGCGACCGGGCGCAACGGAGCAAGGAGTTCCCCGATGAAACTGGCCTGGATCCTGTGGTTGGCCTCGCTGATGTCGCCGCAAGCCGCCGATTCGCTGTGCCTGAGCACGACCGTGTACCTCGAGGCCCGCAACCAGTCCGTCCGCGGCCAGCAGGCCGTGGCCGAAGTCGCCCTGCGCCGCGAGGAAAGCGGCCTGTGGGGCGAGTCGATGTGCGAGGTGGTGACCGCGCGCAAGCAGTTCGCGCCGACGATCCTGCCGCCGCGCACGCGAATGGACAACACCGAGGCCTGGGCGCGGTCGGTCAGCATCGCGATCGAGTCCGAGCAGAACTGGGCGCTGCCGGCGGACCAGCGCAAGGAAATCGTGCCCGGGGCCAGCCACTTCATGGCCCACGCCATCGCCGCGCCGAGCTGGCGCAACGCCTACCAGGTGGCGACGATCGGCGACCACACCTTCCTCAAGGTGCAGAAGCTCAAGCCGCGCAAGGGCTGACCGGGCACCGGCCGCGGCACGGGCCGTTCCACTGCCGTCATCGCGTTACCACGCGGCGCCCGGCATCATGGCGCTCCTTTTTTTCCCGAGGAGATCGCGCATGAAGCTGTACTCGTCCCCCGGTGCCTGCTCGCTGGCCGACCACATCGTGCTGCAGTGGACCGGCGCGCCGTTCGAAGTGCAGCTGGTCAGCCGCGAAGAGCGCAAATCGCCCGCGTTCCTCAAGCTCAATCCGGCCGGCGCGGTGCCGGTGTTCGAGGACGACGGCTGGGTGCTGACCCAGAACGCGGCGATCCTCAACTACCTCTCCGATACGTTCCCGCAGGCGAAGCTCGCCGGCGACGGCACGCCGCGCTCGCGCGCGGAGGTGAACCGCTGGCTGTCCTTCCTCAACGCCGACGTGCACCCTGCGTTCCACCCGCTGTTCGGCAGCACCGCCTACCTCGGAGGAGACGCGGCGACCAAGACGAAGGAAGCGTCGGCGAAGAAGCTGCGCGGATATTTCGAGCAGCTCGATGCGCAGCTCGCCGGCAAGGACTGGCTGGTCGGCAGCCGTTCGATCGCCGACCCCTACCTGTACGTCGAGCTGCGCTGGGCGCAGAAGCTGGGCCTGGACCTGTCCGGGCTCGACAACCTCGCCGCCTTCCGCAGTCGCATGGATGCCGATCCGGGCGTGCGCGCCGCGCTGGACGCCGAAGGCCTCGACTGAGGCCTGTCCGCGATCAGGAAACACACGATGCTGCAGGAGCGGCTTCAGCCGCGACCCGTCACGTTCGGCGGGTCGCGGCTGAAGCCGCTCCTACAGCTGCTCGTTATCAGGCCGCCGCGGCGGCGACTTCTGCGGCAGCGCGGATGCGCTCGATGGTCGACGCGGCGCCCTGCATGCTGGTCTTCTTGGCCAGCGCCGACTGCAGCTCCGGCAGCAGCGCCTCGAGCGAGGCGTCGTCCACCGCGCGCTCGAGCTTGAGCTGGAAGAAGTAGCCGCGCACGCCAAGCTGCTCGCGCACGATGTCGGTCATCAGCGCGTACAGGATGCCGTAGCGGTTGGTGCCGCCATCGCCGGCGTTGGCCACCGGCTCGTTGGCCGCCTCCCCGATCGACGGCCGCGCCGCGGCGGCGTCGCCCGAGATCAGCTGCAGCGACAGCAGCTGCTGCAGCGCGTCCTCCGGCGCATGCAGCCGCTTGGCGAGTTCCTGCAGTTCGGCGTACGTCCTGCGCCCGTCGACCAGCAGCAGCAGCGAACGCAGCCCGCCCTGCAGCTTGCGGCTGCGGCTTTCGATCTCGGCGCGCCCCAGTTCGGTCTTTTCCGGCATTGCCTGAAGTTGCATGTCGCCCTCTCCCCGCTTACGCGTTCCCAGTCCGGAAAATTACGCATATTTCGTACCAGCACGCGGGCCGACTACGGGGATCGGCGGGACTGGCCGCAAATCCGGGACTTTTGTCACGAATCCCGGGCCGCCAGGCGGGCAGGCACCGGAGGCGCCGGCCCGCGCGCCAGGCGTCCGACCGCTTCGGCAGGGGAGACGCGCGCGGAATGCACCGCCCGCAACTGCCCACCAGCGTCAGGTTCTGGCGCCCAGTTGCGCATCGGCCGCGCAGGCCCCACCGCAAGCCTGTAGGGCGGCTTCAGCCGCGATGGCTTTCCTGGCCCCCGGGGGAACGACAAACAAGGGCGGTCGCGCCTGAGGGCGCTCCTACAGGTTTGGAGGCGGCGTTGGTCAGCTGCCGGCTTCAGGACCGCGCGCCAGCGCGCGCTTCACTTCCTCCAGCGCGTTGGGATCGTCGAGCGTCGACAGGTCGCCGGGATCGCGCTCCTCCGCCAGCGCCTGCAGCGAGCGCCGCAACAGCTTGCCCGAGCGCGTCTTCGGCAGGGCGCTGACGACGTAGACGCGCGACGGCCGCGCCACCGCGCCGAGCTGGTCGGCCACGGTCTGCAGCATTTCCCTCGCGGTTTCGCGTTCGTCGTCGCCCGTGCCGGGCAGCCGCTTCAGGGTCGCGAACACGACCGGCACCTGCCCCTTCACCGGATCCTGCACGCCGATCACCGCCGCCTCGGCGACGCCCGGGTGGCTCGACACCGATTCCTCGATCTCGCGCGTACCGAGCCGGTGCCCGGCGACGTTGATCACGTCGTCGGTGCGGCCGAGGATGAAGGTGTAGCCGTCGCCGTCGCGGATCGCCCAGTCGAGCGAGCTGTACAGCTGCTCCCTGAAATGGCTGAAGTAGCTGGCGACGAAGCGCTCGTCGTTGTTCCAGACCGTGCTCAGGCAACCTGGCGGCAGCGGCGGCTGCAGCACCAGCACGCCCTTCTCGTCCACGCCCGCGTCCTCGCCGGTGTTCTCGTTGATCACGCGGATGTCGTAGCCGGGCGCGGGGAATCCCGGCGAACCCAGCCGCACCGGCTTGAGCTCCAGGCCCGGCATCAGCGTGAGCACCGGCCAGCCGGTCTCGGTCTGCCAGTAATTGTCGATGACGGTCTTGCCGAGGCCTTCGGTGATCCACTGCGCGGTCGGTTCGTCCAGCGGCTCGCCGGCGAGGAACAGGTACTGCAGCTGCGACAGGTCGTGCTTCTTCAGCCACGATGCGTCCTGCTTCTTCAGCACGCGCACCGCGGTCGGCGAGGAGAACATCGTGCGCACGCCGTACTGCTCGCAGATCTTCCACCAGATGCCGGGGTCGGGCGCGGTCGGCAGGCCTTCGTAGAGGATCGAGGTCGCGCCGGCGATCAGCGGGCCGTAGACGTTGTACGAATGCCCCACCACCCAGCCGATGTCGGAGGTGGAGAAGAATACCTGTCCCGCGCGCACGTCGTAGATCGACCACATCGACAGCGCCAGCGCCACGGCGTAGCCACCGACGTCGCGCTGCACGCCCTTCGGCTTGCCGGTCGTGCCCGAGGTGTAGAGGATGTAGCTGGGTTCGTTGGATTCCAGCCAGACCACCGGCACCTGCGCGTCCTTGTGCGCCTCGCGCAGCGGGCCGTATTCCAGGTCGCGACCGGACTGCATCGGCAGTTCGCCGGCCAGCCCGCGGTTGACCACCAGCACGTGCGCGGGCGGATGCCGTGAGCGCGCCAGCGCCTCGTCGACCAGCGGCTTGAATGCGATCACCTTGCCGCCGCGGATGCCCGCGTCCGCGCAGACCAGAACCTTCGGCTGCGCGTCGTCGATGCGCAGCGCCAGGTTGAGCGAGGCGAAGCCGCCGAACACCACCGAGTGGATCGCGCCGATGCGCGCACAGGCCAGCATCGCGATCGCCGCATCGACGGTGTGCGGCATGTAGATCACCACGCGATCGCCCTTGCCCACGCCGAGCGACTGCAGCACCGAGGCGAACGCGTTCACCTCGCGGTGCAACTCGCGGAAGCTGAGTTCGCGCACGCTGCCGGTCTCGGTCGAGTAGCCGACCAGCGCCAGTTGGTCGCCGCGCGCCTCGAGGTGCCGATCGACCGCGTTGTGGCAGAGGTTGGTCTCGCCCCCGACGAACCACTTGCGGAACGGCGGGTTCGAGTAGTCGAGGATCTCGCGCGGCGGCGTGCGCCAGTCGATGGCCTTGGCCTGCTCGGCCCAGAAGCCTGCGGGATCCTCGATCGACCAGCGATGGAACTCTTCGTAGCGCATCTTCCCTGCCTCCCACGGTGGGTGCCCGAAGGCTAGACCCGGGGCACGGCGGATGCGTTAAGACGTTCGTCGTACTGGCGGAAAGACGCTTGGAATTCAGTGGATTGCGACGTTTTCCCGACATGTTGACCGTTGCGATCAACGGCGTTGATCGTATCGATCAATCCTGCCGATGCGCGGGATACGAGAACGATTCTGCTCCGGCGCCGCAAGTCGAGGCTACGCCCCGACCTGCGGGCGCGCATGCGAAAACGCCGGGGAATCCCCGGCGTTTTCGTCTCGTGCAGACGGCTGCGGGCGGTCAGAGCAGGTGCGCGACGCCGCTGCGTTCCTCTTCCAGTTCGGCCAGCGTCTTGTCGATCGCGGCCTGGCTGAAGGCGTCGATCGGCAGGTCCTTGATCATCGTGTAACTGCCGTTCTCGGTGGTCACCGGGAAACCGAAGATCACGCCCTCCGGGATGCCGTAGGAGCCGTCGGACGGGATGCCCATCGTCACCCACTTGCCGTTGCTGCCCAGCACCCAGTCGTGGACGTGGTCGATGGCGGCGTTGGCGGCCGAAGCCGCCGAGGACAGGCCGCGCGCCTCGATGATCGCGGCGCCGCGCTTGCCGACCTTGGGGATGAACTCGTTGGCGTTCCAGTCGGCGTCGTTGATCTTGTCCTTCAGCGACGCGCCGCCGACGGTGGCGAAGCGGTAGTCCGGGTACATCGTCGGGCTGTGGTTGCCCCACACCACCAGCTTCTCGATCTCGCCCACCGCCACGCCGGCCTTGCCCGCGAGCTGGCTGAGCGCGCGGTTGTGGTCCAGGCGCAGCATCGCGGTGAAGTTCCCGGGCTTCAGGTCCGGCGCCGACTTCATCGCGATGTAGGCATTGGTGTTGGCCGGGTTGCCGACCACCAGCACCTTGACGTCGCGCGAGGCGACCTTGTTCAGCGCCGCGCCCTGGGCAGTGAAGATCTTGGCATTTTCAAGGAGAAGATCCTTGCGCTCCATGCCCGGGCCGCGCGGACGCGCGCCGACCAGCAGGGCCACGTCGGCGTCCTTGAACGCGACTTCCGGGTCGTCGGTGCCGACGACGCCGGCCAGCAGCGGGAACGCGCAGTCCTCCAGTTCCATGATCACGCCCTTGAGCGCGGCCTGGGCCTTGTCGATCGGCAGTTCCAGCAGCTGCAGGATCACCGGCTGGTCCTTGCCCAGCATCTCGCCCGAGGCGATGCGGAACAGCAGGGCGTAGCCGATCTGGCCGGCGGCGCCGGTGACTGCGACTCGAACGGGAGCTTTCATTGGCATGTCCTCTTCAACGTGGGGATCAAACTAGTAGACGCGATAGCCGAGCGGTATCAGCTTTTCGTCCAAGGCCGCGGTGTCGTAGCCGCGGATGACCGACTGCCCGATGACGGTCACGGGCACGCCCTTCGCGCCCAGCGCCTGCATCGCGCGGTCGCCCTCGGACGTGTCGACGTCGAGCACGCGGTAGCGCACCTCGGCACGTTCGAACTCGGCCAGCTGCCTGCGGCAGTAGCCGCACCAGTCGGCCGCGAGCATGACGATGCGGTCGTCGCCGGTCAGCGTGCGCGGATCGTCGGGATGCAGCGGCTGCTCGCCGGCGCCCCGGAAATGGAAGAACGCGCCCGCGAGTCCGACCAGCAGCAGCAAGCCCAGTGCGCGCATCGCCCGCTCCGGCTCAGGCCAGCTCCGCGAAGAACTCGCGGATGCGTTCCATGCCCGGCGCCAGCTGCGCCTCGGGACAGGTGTAGCTGATGCGCAGGCTCCGCGGTTCGCCGAACGCCGAGCCGGGCACGCAGGCCACGCCCTTGGCCTCCAGCAGCGCGTTGCACAGGTCGATGTCGCCGCCGATCTTCAGTCCGGTCGGCGCATGCGTCCTGCCGAAGGCGACGCTGACGTCGGGGAACACGTAGAACGCACCCTGCGGCTTCGGGCAGGCGACGCCGGGGATCCGCGCCAGCACCGCCAGCACCTGGTCGCGGCGACGCTGGAACTCGGCGCACTTGCCTGCCGGCACGTCCTGCGGGCCGGACAGCGCGGCCACCGCCGCGGCGGTGACCACTTCGGGCACGTTGGTGATGTGGGTGGAATTGAGCGCGGTCAGCGCTTTCGCCACGGCTTCCGGTCCCGCCATGAAGCCCACGCGCCAGCCGGGCATGCCATAGGTCTTCGACAGCGAGTCGACGAAGATCACGCGGTCGCGCAGTTCGGGGCGCAGGTGCAGGAAGTTGTGGTAGCCGATGCCGTCGAACACCATGCGGTGGTAGATGTCGTCGGTGATCACCCAGGTGTCGGGGTATTTCGCGACGACGTCGGCCAGCGCGGCGATTTCGTCGCGCGTGTAGGCCATGCCGGTCGGGTTGGACGGGTTGTTGAACAGGAACACCTTCGGCTTCCGCGCCAGCGCGGCATCGAGCTGCGCCGGCACCAGCTTGTAGTCCTGCTCCGGCGGGCACGGCAGCAGATGGACCTCGGCGCCGAGCAACTCGGCGATGTCGAGGTAGGTGGTCCAGTAGGGCGTGGCGAAGGCGATGCCGTCGCCGTCGTCCAGCAGCGCCTCGCACAGGTTGTAGAGCACGTGCTTGGCGCCGATGCCGGTGGCGCAGTTGGCGCGGGAGTAGCCGGTGAGGCCGGCGGCCTCGATGTGCCCCAGGAACGCATCGAGCAGCGCGTCGGTGCCGCGGTTGCTGCCGTACTGGCCGGAATCGGCGTCGAGCGCGGCGCGCGCGGCCGCGTACACGTGCGCGCCGGGCAGGAAGTTCGGCACGCCGATCGAGAAGCTGATGATGTCGCGCCCCTGCGCCTTGAGCTGCCTCGCCTTTTCGGCGACGAGCATGATCGCGCTCTGCTTGGCGCGGCCCATGCGGCGGGCGAGTTGCGGCATCTCGGGAACCTGGGGTGGCGGTCGGGAGGCACGCCGGCGGGACGCGTCGTCCGGCCGTGCTGCGGCGCGGAATTCTAGCATGGGACGCTGTTTGCCGGCCCCCACCCAACCCTCCCCCGCAGGCGGGGGATGGAGTCAAGAACAAGCGGCTTCCGGCTCCCTCCCCCGCCTGCGGGGGAGGGTTGGGGTGGGGGCCAACCGAAGAAACCGAACGCCCAGCCCCCTCAATCCATCAAGCCGCCAGGATCTTGTCCCACTCCGCCACGCGATCGGCCTTCGCGGCCAGCACGGCGTCAACATCGCCTTCGATCTTCACCGACTTGATCCCGTCGCCCTGCTTCACCGCGTCCACCACCTCCAGCCCCTCGACCACCTTGCCGAACACGGTGTGCTTGCCGTCCAGCCAGTCGGTCTTGATGTGGGTGATGAAGAACTGGCTGCCGTTGGTGTTCGGGCCGGCGTTGGCCATCGACAGCACCCCGCGGTCATGCTTCACCCCGTTGTTGGTCTCATCCTCGAAGCGGTAGCCCGGACCGCCGCGGCCGGAGCCCTCCGGGCAGCCGCCCTGGATCATGAAATCGGGGATCACGCGGTGGAAATTCAGCCCGTCGTAGAAGCCGCGCCGGGCCAGGTTGACGAAGTTGGCGACCGTCAGCGGGGCCTGGTCGGCCAGCAGTTCGACCCGGATGGGGCCGCGGTCGGTGTCGAAGGTGGCGAAAAGGCTCATACGATTCAGCTCCAGATGCCCGGTCGGGGCGGTTGACCGGATATAATAACCGGCTTCCCTCCCGCCCTCCTCCGCGCCCTGCCCCTCCCGGCACCGGGTGCGGATCTCCCGATCTTCGAATCCATGTCCATCGAACGCCTGCGCAACATCGCCATCGTCGCCCACGTCGACCACGGCAAGACCACCCTCGTCGACTGCCTGCTCAAGCAGTCCGGCACGCTCAACGAGCGCACCGTCCTCGCCGAGCGCGTGATGGACAGCAACGACCAGGAGAAGGAGCGCGGCATCACCATCCTGGCCAAGAACACCGCCATCACCTGGCAGGGCAACCGCATCAACATCGTCGACACGCCCGGGCACGCCGACTTCGGCGGCGAGGTCGAGCGCGTGCTGTCGATGGTCGACTCGGTGCTGATCCTGGTCGACGCGATGGACGGCCCGATGCCGCAGACGCGCTTCGTGACGCAGAAGGCGTTCGCGATGGGCTTCCGCCCGATCGTGGTGGTCAACAAGATCGACCGCCCCGGCGCGCGCCCGGACTGGGTGATCGACCAGGTGTTCGACCTGTTCGACAAGCTCGGCGCGACCAACGAGCAGCTCGACTTCCCGATCGTCTACGCCTCGGCGCTGCACGGCTACGCCAGCCTCGACGACAGCGTGCGCGAGGGCGACATGACGCCGCTGTACGAGGCGATCATGGAGCACGTGCCGGCGCCGTCGGTGGACCCGGACGGCCCGTTCCAGATGCGCATCAGCCAGCTCGACTACAGCAACTTCGTCGGCCTGATCGGCATCGGCCGCATCCAGCGCGGCAAGGCGCGCAGGAACATGCCGGTCAGCGTGGTCGACCGCGAGGGCAGGAAGCGCCAGGGCAAGATCGTGCAGGTGCTGGGCTTCCTCGGCCTTGAGCGCATCGAGGTGGAAGAGGCCGAGGCGGGCGACATCATCGCCATCTCCGGCGTGCAGGACCTGAGCATTTCCGACACCGTCTGCGCGCTGGACACGCCCGAGGCGCTGCCGGCGCTGACCGTCGACGAGCCGACGATCTCGATGACCTTCCAGGTCAACAACTCGCCGTTTTCCGGCCACAAGGAATTCTCGGGCGGCAAGTTCATCACCAGCCGGCAGATCCGCGAACGGCTCGAGCGCGAGACGCTGCACAACGTCGCGCTCAAGGTCGAGGAAACCGCGGACGCCGACAAGTTCCTGGTCTCCGGCCGCGGCGAGCTGCACCTGTCGGTGCTGATCGAGAACATGCGGCGCGAGGGCTTCGAGCTGGCCGTGTCGCGTCCCGAGGTCATCATCAAGGAAATCGACGGCCAGTCGATGGAGCCGGTCGAGCAACTGGTGGTCGATATCGAGGAACAGCACCAGGGTGGCGTGATGGAGAAGCTCGGCACCCGCAAGGCCCAGCTCAAGAACATGGAGCCCGACGGCAAGGGCCGCGTGCGCCTGGACTACATGATCCCGGCGCGCGGCCTGATCGGCTTCCAGAACGAGTTCAAGACGCTCACCCAGGGCTCGGGCCTGCTGTTCCACGTGTTCGACCACTACGGCCCGAAGGAAACCGGCGCGATCGCCAAGCGCCAGAACGGCGTGATGATCGCCAACGCCCCGGGCGTGACGCCGGCCTACTCGCTGGGGCCGCTGGAGGACCGCGGCCGCCTGTTCGCCGCCGAGGGCGACAACGTCTACGAAGGCCAGCTGGTCGGCATCCACTCCAAGGACAACGACCTCACGGTCAACGTCATCAAGCCCAAGCCGCTGACCAACGTCCGCGCCTCGGGCAAGGACGATGCGATCAAGCTCACCCCGGCGCTGAAGTACACGCTGGAGCAGGCGCTGGACTTCATCGAGGACGACGAGCTGGTGGAAGTCACCCCGAAGGAAATCCGCCTGCGCAAGAAGTTCCTGACCGAGAGCGACCGCAAGCGGGCCAGCCGCGCCGCGTGAGCCAGGCGCTGTTCCCGGGCTGGCGGCCGGATGCCGGTGGCCGGGAGCGGCTGGCGGCGCTTGCCGCCGCCCTCGTCGCCGCCCGTCCTGTCGATGGACCGAGGCTGCAGCTGCGCCGGCCCGACCAGTGGCATGCGACGCTTTGCTTCATCGGTTACCACGTGCGCGAACTGGCCACGCCCGCCCTGCTCGACGCATTCGCCGCGGTGGCATCGCGCATCCCGCCGCATGCGTTCACCGTGGAACGGATCGCCTACTGGCCGCAGTCCGGTGCGGTCGTCGCCCTGCCCCACGCCTGCGCGGAGCTGCAGGCGCTGTGCGACGCGACGCGCGATGCGGTGAAGAGCAGCGGCATCCGCCCGGAAAAGACCACGCAGCAGCCGCACGTCACCCTCGCCTACCTCGACCGCGGACTCGGCGAGCAGGCCTGGCTGGCCGGCGTCGGCTGTGCCGGCGAACCGCTGCGGGTCGAACGCTTCGAGCTGCTGTTCAATCCCGGCGGCCGCTACGAGGCGCTGGGGGCATGGCGCCTGGCCGGCGCCGCGCTTCCGGCCGCGCCGCGGCAGGCAAGCTTGCTGTGATGCCGCATTGCAGTCGAGAAACCGCAGGAGCGCCTTCAGGCGCGACTGCCTTCTCGCCGGCGACAACTTCGATGAAAAGGCATCGCGCCTGAAGGCGCTCCTACAGTCCACTTCCTGATTGCATATCGGCATGAAGCGTCCCTACGACCCCGACCCGCACGCGCATCCCGGCCTGCACGTCGTCGCGCTGGTGGAAGGCGCGAAGGGATTGCTGGCGCTGCTCGGCGCCAGCGGGCTGGAGCTCATCGGTCCAGCCTCGCTGCGGCACTGGGTCGAACTGCTGATCGCGCGCTTCCAGTTCGATCCCGACCGCGGCGCCTTCGCCTGGCTGCAGCAGTCGATCAACCCAGAATCGGTGCATTTCGCAGCCGCGGCCATCGCCGCCTACGGCCTGCTGCACCTGGTCGAGGCCTGGGGCCTGTGGCGCGCCCGCGCCTGGGCGTCGTGGCTGGGCTGCATCACCGCCTCGCTCTATGTGCCGTTCGAGATCCACGCGCTCGTCCGGCACCCGGGCTGGCTCGAGCTCGCGGTCCTGTCGATCAATCTCGTCGTGGTCTGGGTGCTCGCGCGCGACCTGTTCCGGCGCAGGCGCTGAACCCGGCCGGGCGCGCTTGTGCGCGGCCGGCAAAGCCGGAGGGTTCCGAGAGATCGGCAAGCGATCGCGCCTGAAGGCGCTCCTACAGGACATCCGCTCTTGTTAGGAGCGCCTTCAGGCGCGACCATCGTGGCGCACAACGCCCTATCGCGCGCCGGGCGTCGTGGCGGCACGGCCACCCCACGGGCGACCGCTTGTGATCAGGCGCTGACCGGCGGATTGAGCTGGGCGTGCTTGCGCACGATCAGCATCGCGGTCTCCAGCGCCTGTTCGTAGTTCAGGCGCGGATCGACGGTCGAGCGGTAGGCACGTTCGAGGTCGACCTCGGTCAGGTCGCGGGCGCCGCCGGTGCATTCGGTGACGTCCTCGCCGGTCAGCTCCAGGTGCACGCCGCCCAGGCGCGTGCCGGCCGCGGCGTGGATGTCGAACGACTGCTCGATCTCGCTGCGGATGTTGTCGAAGCGGCGCGTCTTGTAGCCGTTGCTGGTCGACTCGGTGTTGCCGTGCATCGCGTCGCAGATCCACAGCACGCGGCGGCCGTCGCGCTTGACCGCGTCGAGCAGCGCCGGCAGCTTGTCCGCGACCTGCGCCGCTCCCATGCGGTGGATCAGGCCGAGGCGGCCGGGCTCGTCGTCGGGGTTCAGCAGGTCGATCAGCCTGAGCAGCTGGTCCGGCGTCACCGACGGACCGACCTTCACCGCGATCGGGTTGCGGATGCCGCGGAAGTATTCCGCGTGCGCGCCGTCGAGCGCGGCGGTGCGCATGCCCACCCACGGGAAGTGCGTGCTGAGGTTGAACCAACCCCACTGCCGCGGCACCTGCCGGGTCTGCGCCTCTTCGTAGGGCAGCAGCAGCGCTTCGTGCGAGGTGTAGAAATCGACGCGCTTGAGGTCGTGGATCTGCGTGCCGACCAGCGTCTCCATGAAGCGCACCGCGTCGCCGATGCCGGCCACCATCTTCTGGTAGTCGCCCGCCAGCGGCGACTGCTTCACCCAGCCCAGGCCCCAGTACTCGGGGTGGTGCAGGTCGGCGAAACCGCCGTCGATCAGCGAGCGCACGAAGTTCATCGTCATCGCCGAGCGCGCGTAGGCCTTGACCATGCGCCGCGGATCCGGGACCCGCGCATCGGCGGTGAACTCCGGCCGGTTGACGATGTCGCCGCGGTAGCTCGGCAACGACACCTCGCCGCGCGTTTCCATGTCGGCCGAACGCGGCTTGGCGTACTGGCCGGCGAAGCGGCCCACGCGCACCACCGGCAGCTTCATCCCGTGCACCAGCACCAGGCTCATCTGCAGCAGCACCTTGAGCCGGTTGGAAATGATGTCCGAGGTGCACTCGGCGAAGGTCTCGGCGCAGTCGCCGCCCTGCAGCAGGAAGCGCTTGCCCTCCTGGGCCTCGGCCAGCTGCTGCTTGAGCGCGAGGATCTCCCACGAGGTCACCAGCGGCGGCAGTCCGCGCAGTTCCTCCTGCACCTCGGCAAGCGCGTCCGCGTCCGGATAGACGGGCATCTGCAGCGCCGGGCGCGAGCGCCAGCTGCCGGGATGCCATTCGGACGGAAGATTGACGGGCTGGAGGTTGCGGTCGGGCCTGTTCATGGTGCGCACTCGGGAGGATCGTGGATGGTGCGCCGGTTGCTGCGATGCGTCAATTTCAGCTGCAACCGACACTCCGGCGCATTCAGCGCCTGCAGAACGCAGCGAACAGTGCCCATGCCGCCAGCAGCACGAACCAGATCAGGCTCCACCACGGCATCGACAGGCCGAGGAAGGTCCAGTCCACCGCGCCGCAGTCGCCGGTCCCGGTCAGCACCTGCTTGATGAGGCTCGGCGTGTCCATGGTCTCGCGCATGAAGGCGAACGGCGCGCCACAGGCGGGAATCTCCGGCGGGAACAGCTGCATCCACACGTGCCGCCCGGCGACGCCGATGCCGACGGCCGCGGCGACGAAGGCCAGCACGCCCCAGGCACGCCGCCCGCCCGCGCCCTCGGGCGCATGCAGGCCGGCCAGTAGCAGCACGACGCCCAGCGCGGCGAACGCGATGCGCTGGAAGATGCACAGCGGGCACGGCTGCAGGCCCCAGGCCAGCTGGCTGTAGATCGCGAAGCCGATCAGCGCGAAGCAGGTCGCGGCGGCGGCAAGCATCTGGAACCGGAACGGCCAACGGAAAGGGTTCATGGTCGCCTGGGGGAAACGGGGGTCGCGCCATTATCCCCGCGCCGCGCGGGACGCGCACGACCGCCGGTGGCGGCAATCGCCTCGGTCGTCGCCGCCGTCCGGTTTCGCGACGCCCGGAAACGCAAAAAACCCCGGCGGGGCCGGGGTTTCGCGGGTGCCCATGGATCGGGACTTATTCGGCGTCGGCCTGCGGACGGTCGACCAGTTCGACGTACGCCATCGGCGCGTTGTCGCCGGCGCGGAAGCCGCACTTGAGGATGCGCAGGTAGCCGCCCGGACGACCGGCGTAGCGCGGGCCGAGCGTGGTGAACAGGTTGCCCACCGCTTCCTTGTCGCGCAGGCGCGAGAACGCGAGGCGGCGGTTGGCGACGCCGTCGGTCTTGGCCAGCGTGATCAGCGGCTCGGCGACGCGGCGCAGTTCCTTGGCCTTGGGCAGGGTGGTCTTGATCAGTTCGTGCTTGAACAGCGAGGCGGCCATGTTGCTGAACATCGCCTGGCGGTGGGCGCTGGTGCGGCCGAACTTGCGGCCGGCTTTCTGGTGGCGCATGGTCGTGGATCCTTATCGAGTGAAGATTGAAACCGTGGACGTCGTTGGCGCCATCCTGGCGTTGTAGATTGGACTGCGGGTGGTCCTGGCCGGCATCCCTTGCCGGGTGTGCCGCGAACTTTGGTTCGTCGGCGGTGGTGTTGCCGTAAAACTACTGGTGCTGCAAATGTGGTCGCCGCCATCCATGGCGATACCGCAATGGCTCCGGAAAGCCCTGCCCGTCCATCCGTGGCCGGGCGTTCGCATCCGCAGCCGATGCCGATAGGGCACCGGCTAGGCGCGGATGCTCACCCAAGCATGCCGTGCTGCGAGACGCCGGCCGGCGGCCAGTTCTCCAGCTTCATGCCCAGCGACAGGCCGCGCTGCGCGAGGACTTCCTTGATCTCGGTGAGCGACTTCTTGCCGAGGTTCGGAGTCTTGAGCAGTTCGACTTCGGTCTTCTGGATCAGGTCGCCGATGTAGTAGATGCTCTCGGCCTTGAGGCAGTTGGCCGAACGCACGGTCAGCTCGAGGTCGTCGATCGGACGCAGCAGGATCGGGTCGACGCCCGGGGTCTGCACCTTCTGGCCGCCGCGGTCGCGGTGGGTGAAGTCGCCGAACACCGACAGCTGGTCGGTGAGGATGTCGGCGGCGGTGCGCACGGCTTCCTCGGCGTCGATCGTGCCATTGGTCTCGATGTCGAGCACCAGCTTGTCGAGGTCGGTGCGCTGTTCGACGCGCGCGGCCTCGACTTCATAGGCCACGCGGCGGACCGGCGAGAACGACGCGTCCAGCATCAGGCGGCCGATCGCGCGGGTTTCCTCGTCCGGGCGGCGACGGGCGGCGGCCGGCTGGTAGCCGAAGCCGCGCTCGATCTTCAGGCGGATGTTGAGCTGCGTGTCCTTGGTCAGGTGTGCGATCACGTGGTCGGTGTTGAGGATCTCGACGTTGTGGTCGGTCTTGATGTCGGCGGCGGTGACGACGCCGGGGCCGGACTTGCTCAGCGTCAGCGTCGAGCTGTCGCCGGTGCCCATGCGGATGGCGACGTCCTTGAGGTTCAGCAGGACTTCGAGCACGTCCTCCTGCAGGCCCTCGATCGTGCTGTACTCGTGCAGCACGCCGTCGATCTCGACCTCGGTGATCGCGAAGCCGGGGATCGAGGACAGCAGCACGCGGCGCAGCGCGTTGCCGAGCGTGTGGCCATAGCCGCGCTCGAGCGGCTCGATCACGACCTTCGCGCGGTTGCCGGCGAGGCGTTCGATCTGGGGACCACGGGGGCGCAGGACCTGGTTGGCGGTAACTGTCATATTCGTAGCGTCTCCTGCAGTGCCATCGCATCCGTCGATGCGGCGGCTCCGGGCGTTTGGAGCCCCTTGCTGCCAAGGGGTGGTCCGTGCGGCGCACGGACCGGGGGGATGTTGTTGCTGGTGCCGCGGGACGACCCGCCGCCAGTCCTTACTTCGAGTACAACTCGACGATCAGCGCTTCGTTGATGTCCGCCGGCAGGTCGCCGCGGTCGGGGACCGCCTTGAACACGCCGCTGAACTTCTTCTGGTCGACCTCGACCCACGAAGGCGACAGGTCCATGCTCGACGAGACGTTCAGCGCTTCCTGGACGCGCATCTGCTTCTGCGCCTTCTCGGACAGGGCGATCGCGTCGCCGGCCTTGACCTGGTAGGACGGCAGGTTGACGGGCTTGCCGTTGACCGTGACGCCGCGGTGCGAGACCAGCTGGCGCGCGGCCGGGCGGGTGACCGCGAAGCCCATGCGGTAGACGACGTTGTCCAGGCGGGTTTCCAGCAGCTGCAGCAGGTTCTCGCCGGTGTTGCCCTTCTTGGTCGAGGCCTTCTTGTAGTAGTTGCGGAACTGGCGCTCGAGCAGGCCGTAGATGCGCTTGACCTTCTGCTTCTCGCGAAGCTGCAGGGCGTAGTCGGAAAGCTTGCTGCGACGCGCGCCGGTGCCGGCGCCGTGCTGGCCTGGCTTCTGCTCCAGCTTGCACTTGGAATCGAGTGCGCGCGTGGGCGTCTTCAGCGACAGGTCGGCGCCTTCGCGGCGGGCGAGCTTGCAGGTGGGACCGATGTAACGAGCCATTTCTTATCGCCCCCTTAGACGCGACGCTTCTTCGGCGGACGGCACCCGTTGTGCGGGATCGGCGTCACGTCGATGATGTTGGTGATCTTGTAGCCCACGTTGTTCAACGAACGCACGGCCGATTCGCGGCCCGGACCCGGGCCCTTGATGCGCACTTCCAGCGACTTCACGCCGTAGTCAAGCGCATCCTTGCCCGCCTTCTCGGCGGCGACCTGGGCTGCGAACGGGGTCGACTTGCGCGAGCCGCGGAAACCCGCGCCGCCCGAGGTCGCCCACGACAGCGCGTTGCCCTGGCGGTCGGTGATCGTGATGATGGTGTTGTTGAACGAAGCGTGGACGTGGGCGATGCCGTCGGTGACGACCCGCTTGATCTTCTTCTTCTGCTTGGCAGCTGCCGGCTTGGCCATGTCGAATATCCTCGATTACTTCCTGATGGCCTTGCGCGGACCCTTGCGGGTACGGGCATTGGTCCGGGTGCGCTGGCCACGCAGGGGCAGGCCACGACGATGGCGCAGGCCGCGGTAGCAGGCCAGGTCCATCAGGCGCTTGATGGCGATGCCGACCTCGCGGCGCAGGTCGCCCTCGACCACGAACTTGCCGACCTCGGCGCGCAGGCGCTCGACTTCCGGCTCGGACAGGTCGCGGATCTTGGTGCCCGACGACACGCCGGCCGCCTCGCAGACCTGCTTGGAACGGGTACGGCCGATGCCGTAGATGCTTTGCAGCCCGACCCAGACGTGCTTCTGGGCAGGCAGGTTGACGCCTGCAATACGCGCCATGCGCGGATCTCCAACTGGTTGGTCGACCGGAACGGGTAATTCCGGCGGAGTGAACAAGAAATTGTAACAGGGTCCCGGGTTGCTTGGAAGCCGGCGGCGCCAAGCGCCGTCGACCCGGCATGGGGAGTGTGCCCATGCTCCGGCGACGGATCCCGGCTGGCCGGACGGGGTCTCCCCCACCCGGCCCCGCGCACTACTCTGGTGCGCGAACTGGCCCGGATCCACCCCTGCGCGGGACTGCCGCAGGGGTCGCCCATCGTGCCGGGGGAGGCGAGGCTCCGCGCCGGCGTGAATTCTGTTTGGCCTCCTTGCCGCCGAGGACGCCCCATGCGTCACTTCGACCTGGACCATCCCACCGTCCATGGCGCCGCCATGGTGGCTTCGGATCGTCCGGCCCGACCATCCATGGCCGGGCGTTCACCGGGGCTGCGCGGCATGCCGCGCAAAGCGCGCCCCGGTTCACCCGCGCTAGCGCGTCCTCGCTCCGCCCTTCAGGTTCGCCTTCTTGAGCAGGCTTTCGTACTGGTGCGACATCAGGTGGGCCTGGATCTGGGCGATGAAGTCCATCACCACGACCACCACGATCAGCAGCGACGTGCCGCCGAAGTAGAACGAGGCGCCGAGCTCCCCGCGCATGAACTCCGGCAGCAGGCAGACCAGCACCAGGTAGGCGGCGCCGGCCGCGGTCAGCCGCGTCAGCACGCCGTCGATGTAGTCGCCGGTGGCCTTGCCCGGGCGGATGCCGGGGATCAGCGCGCCGGACTTCTTCAGGTTGTCCGCGGTTTCCTGCGAGTTGAACACCAGCGCGGTGTAGAAGAACGCGAACCCGGCGATCAGGCCGGCATAGAGCAGGATGTACAGCGGTTCGCCGGGCGAGAGCGCCTGCGCCACTCGCTGCAGCCATGGCGCCGAACCCGCCTGGCCGAACCAGGTGGTCGCCGTGGCCGGGAACATGATGATCGACGAGGCGAAGATCGCCGGGATCACGCCCGCCATGTTCAGCTTCAGCGGCAGGAACGAGGTCTGGTTCATGTACGCGTTGCGGCCGCCCTGGCGGCGCGCGTAGTTCACCGTGATCCGCCGCTGGCCGCGCTCGACGAACACCACGAAGTAGGTGAACGCGACCACGATCAGCGCGATCATGATCACCGCGATCGGGCTCATGTCGCCGTTGCGCGCGGATTCGATCGTGCTGATGACCGCACCCGGCAGGCCGGCGACGATGCCGGCGAAGATGATCAGCGACACGCCGTTGCCGATGCCGCGCTCGGTGACCTGCTCGCCCAGCCAGACCAGGAACATGGTGCCCGCGGTCAGCGCGACGATCGCGGTCAGCACGAAGCCCGGGCCCGGCGCATAGACCACCGGAATGCCGGTGCCGGCGCCCTGGCTCTGCAGCGCGATCGCGATGCCGGCCGACTGGAAGATCGCCAGCGGGATCGCGCCGATGCGCGACCACTGGGTGATCCTGCGCCGCCCCGACTCGCCTTCCTTCTGGATGGCCTTCAGGCTCGGTACGATCTGCACCATCAGCTGCATGACGATCGAGGCGGAGATGTACGGGATCACGTTCAGCGCAAACAGGCTGAAGCGCTCGAGGGCGCCGCCCGAGAACATGTTGAACATGTCCACGATCGTGCCTTCCTGCCGCTCCATCAGCTGCAGCATCGCCTCCGGGTTCACGCCCGGCACCGGGATGTAGCAGCCGATGCGGTAGACGATCAGCGCGCCGAGCACGAACAGCAGGCGCTGGCGCAGTTCGGTGAACTTGCCCGCGCCCGCCAGACCCGACATTGCTCCCGCGCTTCGCGCCATGCCGTGCTTACTCCTCGACCTTGCCGCCGGCGGCCTCGATCGCCGCGCGGGCACCGGCCGTGGCCAGCAGGCCCTTGAGCACGAGCTTCTTCGAGATCTCGCCCTTCTTGACGATCTTGGCCTTCTTCGCCTTGCTCGGCACCAGCTTGGCGGCGCGCAGTGCGGCGAAATCGATCTCGCCGTCGAGCTTGTCGAGCTGGTACAGGAACACTTCGGCGGTATCGGTCTTGAGCTTCGAGCGGAAGCCGACCTTCGGCAGGCGCATGTGCATCGGCATCTGGCCGCCTTCGAAGCCGGCCTTGATCTTGCCCTTGCCGGCGCGCGCGAACGAACCCTTGTGGCCGCGGCCGGCGGTCTTGCCGAGGCCGGAGCCGATGCCGCGACCGACGCGGGTGCGCTCCTTGCGGGCGCCGTCGGCGGGCTTGAGCGTATTGAGCTTCATGTGATTACTCCTCCACCCGGACCAGGTAGTGGACCTTGTTGATCAGGCCACGGACCTGCGGGCTGTCCTTCAGTTCGCGGACGTCGTTGAGCTTGTTCAGGCCGAGCGCGCGCACCGACAGGCGGTGCTTCGCCTGCGAGCCGCGCAGGCCCTTGACCAGGCGCACCTTGACGGTGCCGGTACCGGCTTCGTTCTTAGCCATTGAGGATGTCCTCCAACTTCTTGCCGCGCTTGGCCGCGATCTTGCCCGGCGAGTGCATCGACTCCAGGCCCTTGACCGTGGCGCGGACGAGGTTGATCGGGTTGCGCGAGCCGACGGCCTTGGCCAGCACGTCCTTCACGCCCACCGCCTCGAGCACGGCACGCATCGCGCCGCCGGCGATCACGCCGGTACCCTCGGAAGCCGGCTGCATGAACACGCGCGCCGCGCCGTGGCCGGCCTTGACCGTGTGCCACAGCGTCGCGCCGTTCAGGTCGACGTTGCTCATGTTCTTGCGGGCGTACTCCATCGACTTCTGGATCGCGACCGGCACTTCGCGCGCCTTGCCGTAGCCGAAGCCGACCTTGCCGTTGCCGTCGCCCACCACCGTCAGCGCGGTGAAGGTGAACTGGCGGCCGCCCTTGACGGTCTTGCTGACGCGATTGACCGCGACCAGCTTCTCGATCATGCCGTCGTCGATTTCTTCCCGGTCGCGATTGCGGTCGCGCCCGCGGGACTCACGTTGTTCTGCCATTGCCATGTCTCTTTCGTTTGAAGGGATTTGCGGCTTGGCCGCTTATGGTTGTGGTCTGGAGCGGTGGACCGCGTTCGCGGGCAGAAGCCGCGGCGCGTCCGGTGCAGCCCGCACCGGCAGGTCGACATTGGAAACGGACATGGCGACCGCCATGCCGTTTTCAAGCATCAGAACTGCAGGCCACCCTCGCGGGCGGCGTCGGCCAGCGCCTTGATGCGGCCGTGGAAGCGGTAGCCGGAACGGTCGAAGGCGACCTTGTCGACGCCGGCGGCCCTGGCCTTCTCGGCGATCGCGCGGCCGACCCTGGCGGCGGCCTCGGCGTTCTTGGCGCTCTTGAGGCCTTCGCGCACGTCGGCCTGGGTGGTGCTGGCGGCGGCCAGGACCTTCGAGCCATCGGCGCTGAACACCTGGGCGTAGACGTGCTGGCCGGTGCGCAGCACCGACAGGCGCGGGACGCCGAGTTCGCGGATGTGTGCGCGGGTCGACTTGGCGCGGCGCAGGCGGGCGATTTTCTTGTCCATGGTTCTGTTCTCTACTGGAAGCGGATCGGCTTTGATACGGGAATGGGAAATTGAGAATTGGGAATGGACAAAAGCGATGGGGCAGAGCTTTTCCGATTCCCGATTCCCGTCTCCCTATTCCCCGCCTTTAAGCCTTCTTGGCTTCCTTGCGGATGATGACTTCGTCGGAATACTTCACGCCCTTGCCCTTGTACGGCTCCGGCGGACGGAATCCACGGATCTTGGCGGCGACCTCGCCCACCAGCTGCTTGTCCGCGCCGGCGACGACGATCTCGGTCTGCGTCGGCGTGGTGATGGTGATGCCTTCCGGCGCCTTGAACACGACCGGGTGCGAGAAGCCCAGCGACAGGTTCAGGTCCTTGCCCTGGGCGGCCGCGCGGTAACCGACGCCGACCAGCTCGAGCTTGCGCTCGAAGCCCTGCGAGACGCCCTGCACCATGTTGGCGACGATCGCGCGCAGCGTGCCGGTCAGCGCGATCTGCGACGGGTCGTTGGCCGAGAGCAGCGCGTTGCCGTCCTCGATCTTCAGTTCGATGGTGGCCGGCTTGACGATGTTCAGGGTGCCCTTCGGGCCCTTGACGCTGATCGACTCGGGCTGGGCGTTGACTTCGACGCCCTTGGGCAGGGCGATCGGCTTCTTGGCGATGCGGGACATGTGCGTTCCTCCCTTAGGCCACGAAGCACAGGACTTCGCCGCCGACGCCCTGCTGGCGCGCCTGCGTATCGGTCATGATGCCCTTCGAGGTGGAGATGATGGCCACGCCGAGGCCGTTGAGGACCTTGGGCAGCGCGTCCTTGCCGCGGTACTGGCGCAGGCCCGAGCGCGACACGCGCTTGAGGGTCTCGATCACCGGGCGGCCTTCGTAGTACTTGAGCTCGATCTCGAGCTCGGCCTTGGCGCCGTTCTCGGTCACGCGCAGCTCGCCGATGTAGCCCTCGTCCTTGAGGACGTTGGCGATGGCGACCTTGGTCTTGGACGACGGCATCTTCACCGACGGCTTGCCGACGGCGGCCGCATTGCGGATGCGGACCAGCATGTCGGCGATGGGATCAGTCATGCTCATGGAGTGATTCCTGAATGAGTACCGATATCCGCGTTGTGCGAATTCGAGTTGTGGGAGCGCCGTCGCCGGCGCCTGTCGCGGCCGAAGGCCCGCATCGCTGCGGGCCCGTCGGTTGTCCTGCCGTGCGGGGCGGGAAGCCGCCCAGTATAGCAGGCTTGTGGCTTACCAGCTGGCCTTGCGCAGGCCCGGCACGTCGCCGCGCATGGTGGCTTCGCGCAGCTTGTTGCGGCCCAGGCCGAACTTCGCGTAGACGCCGCGGGGACGGCCGGTCAGGGCGCAGCGCGTGGTCTGGCGCGCCGGGGACGAGTCGCGCGGCAGCTTCTGCAGCTTGGTCGCGGCCTCGATCTTCTCTTCGTAGCCCGCCGTCTGGCTGGCGATGATCTTCTTCAGCGCGGCGCGCTTGCCGGCGTGCTTCTTCACCAGCTTGGCGCGCTTGGCCTCGCGGTTCACCATGGAGGTCTTGGCCATGATCTATTTCCTCAGTTGCGGAACGGGAAACGGAAGGCTTCAAGCAGCGCCTTGGCTTCCGCGTTGGTCTTGGCCGTGGTGGTGATGGCGATATCCATGCCGCGGATCGCGTCGACCTGGTCGAAGTCGACCTCCGGGAAGATGATCTGCTCCTTCACGCCCATGTTGTAGTTGCCGCGGCCGTCGAACGAACGGCCCGACACGCCGCGGAAGTCGCGCACGCGCGGCAGCGAGACGTTGACCAAGCGGTCCAGGAACTCGTACATCTTCGCGCGGCGCAGGGTCACCTTGCAGCCGATCGGCCAGCCGTCGCGGATCTTGAACGAGGCCACCGAGACGCGCGACTTGGTCACCAGCGGCTTCTGGCCGCTGATCTTCGCCATGTCGGCGGTCGCGTTCTCGAGGATCTTCTTGTTGGCCGCGGCCTCGCCCACGCCCATGTTGAGCGTGATCTTGGTCAGGCGCGGGACCTGCATGATGTTGTCGTAGCCGAACTGCTTCATCAGCTTCGGCACCACTTCATCCTTGTAGAACTGTTCCAGACGGGTCGTCATCTCTCTTTCCTCAGTCGGCGGGTCTTAGACCGCCTCACCACTCGAGCGGAACACGCGCAACCGCCGTCCATCCTCGAGCACCTTGGTACCGATGCGTTCGCCCTTGCCCGAGGCAGGGTTGAACAGCATCACGTTCGACACGTGGATCGGCGACTCGCGCTCGATCACGCCACCGGGCTGGCCGGCCTGCGGGTTGGGCTTGGTGTGGCGCTTGACGATGTTGATGTTCGACACGACGACCTTGTCGCCGAGCACGCGCACCACGTCGCCGGTCTTGCCCTTGTCCCGGCCCGCGATCACGACCACCTGGTCGCCCTTCTTGATTCGATTAGCCATGTCTAGGTCCTTCCGCTCACAGCACTTCGGGAGCGAGCGAGACGATCTTCATGAACTTCTCGGAGCGCAGCTCGCGGGTCACGGGCCCGAAGATGCGCGTGCCGATCGGCTCGTGCTTGTTGTTGAGCAACACGGCGGCGTTGCCGTCGAAGCGGATCAGCGAACCGTCGGCCCGGCGCACGCCCTTGCGGGTGCGCACCACGACGGCGTCGTAGACCTCGCCCTTCTTGACCTTGCCGCGCGGGATCGCGTCCTTCACCGAGACCTTGATGATGTCGCCGATCGCGGCGTAGCGGCGCTTGGAGCCGCCGAGCACCTTGATGCACATCACTTCCTTGGCACCGGAGTTGTCCGCCACGTCGAGGTGGCTCTGCATCTGGATCATGACCTGACTCCTCCGTTACTCGGCCGCGCGCGTGACGACTTCGACCACGCGCCAGTTCTTGGTCTTCGAAATCGGGGCCACTTCCACGAGGCGGACGATGTCGCCTTCCTTCGCGGTGTTCTCGGCGTCGTGCGCGTGCAGCTTGGTCGAACGGCGGATGTACTTGCCGTACAGCGCGTGCTTCACGTTGCGCTCGACGAGGACGGTGACCGTCTTGTCCATCTTGTCGCTGACCACCCGGCCCTGGACCGTGTTCTGCTTCTTTTCGCTGTTGTTCATGGTCATGTGCCTTACTTCTTCGACCCGAGCAGCGTGTTCACGCGCGCGATCTCGCGGCGCACCCGCCGTGCCTCGTGGGTCTTGGTCAGCTGGCCGGTCGCCTTCTGCATGCGCAGCGCGAACCGTTCCTTCCGCAGGTCCAGCAGGTGGGCCTGCAGCTCGTCCGCGGACTTGCCGCGCAGTTCCTTGGTCGTCGCCATCAGCGCACCGTCCGGGTCACGAAAGTGGTGGTCACCGAGAGCTTGGCCGCGGCCAGGCGGAAGGCCTCGCGCGCGGTTTCCTCCGGCACGCCCTCGATTTCATAGATCATGCGGCCGGGCTGGATCTGCGCGACCCAGTACTCCACCGAGCCCTTGCCCGAGCCCATGCGGACTTCGATCGGCTTCTTGGTGATCGGCTTGTCGGGGAACACGCGGATCCACATCTTGCCGCCGCGCTTGACGTGGCGGCTGATGGACCGGCGACCGGCCTCGATCTGGCGCGCGGTCAGCTGGCCGGTCGCGGTGGACTTGAGGCCGTACTCGCCGAAGCTGACGGCGTTGCCGCTCCAGGCCAGGCCGTCGTTGCGGCCCTTGTGCATCTTGCGGTATTTGGTTCGCTTGGGTTGCAGCATGGTTTAGTCCCTCGCCTCACGGTCGCCGCGGTCGCGGCGCGGGCCACGCGGACGCTCGCGGTCACCGCGGTCGCCGCGATCGTTGCCGCGCGGCGAATCGTCCTGCTTCTCCTGGCCGACCTGGGAGAAATCGAAGATCTCGCCCTTGTAGATCCAGGTCTTGATGCCGATGATCCCGTAGGTCGTCTTGGCCTCGGCGAAGCCGTAGTCGACGTCGGCGCGCAGCGTATGCAGCGGTACGCGACCCTCTCGGTACCACTCCGAACGCGCGATCTCGGCGCCGTTGAGGCGGCCGGCGACGTTGACCTTGATGCCCAGCGCGCCCAGGCGCATCGCGTTGCCGACCGCTCGCTTCATCGCGCGGCGGAACATGATGCGGCGCTCGAGCTGCTGCGCGATCGACTCGGCGACCAGCTGCGCGTCGAGTTCGGGCTTGCGGACCTCGGTGACGTTGATGTGCGCCGGGACGCCCATCATCTCGCTCACGTCCTTGCGCAGCTTCTCGATGTCCTCGCCGCGCTTGCCGATCACCACGCCCGGGCGGGCGGTGTGGATCGTCACGCGCGCGGTCTTGGCCGGGCGCTCGATCAGGATCTTGCTGATGCCGGCGGCGGCCAGGCGCTTGCGCAGCATCTCGCGGACCTTGAGGTCGGCGGTGAGATAACCGGCGTATTCCTTCTTGCCGGCGTACCACTTGGAGTTCCAGTCCTTGGCGATGCCGAGGCGGATGCCGGTGGGATGAACTTTATGACCCATGTTACTTGCCCTCTCCCACGACGACGGTGATGTGGCTGGTGCGCTTGAGGATGCGCGTGCCACGACCCTTGGCGCGGGCCATGAAGCGCTTCAGCAGCGGACCTTCGTCGACGGTGATCGTCGCGATCTTCAGCTCGTCGATGTCGGCGCCAGCGTTGTTCTCGGCGTTGGCGATCGCGGACTCGACCAGCTTCTTGATCAGCGCGGCTGCCTTCTTGTCGGAGAACTTCAGCAGGTTGACCGCGCGCTCGGCCGGCAGGCCGCGGACCTGGTCGGCGACCAGTCGCGCCTTCTGCGGCGAGATGCGGGCCGTGCGCAGCACGGCGGTCCGCTTGTTGACCTCGGTACGCGCACGCCTGGTTTCTTCGTGCCTGGCTCGTGTTGCCTTGTCCATCGTGCGCTCCTTACTTCCCGGACTTCTTGTCGCCGCCGTGACCCTTGAAGGTCCGCGTCAGCGCGAATTCGCCGAGCTTGTGGCCAACCATGTTCTCGTTGACCAGCACCGGGATGTGGTTCCTGCCGTTGTGGACGGCGATCGTGAAGCCCACCATTTCCGGCAGGATCATCGAACGGCGCGACCAGGTCTTGATCGGCTTCTTGGTGTTGCCCGCGGCTTCCACCTTCTTGATGAGGTGGTGGTCGACGAACGGGCCCTTCTTGAGTGAACGTGCCATGCTCTATCAGCTCCTGCGGTCGCGCACGATGAACTGCTGCGTCCGCTTGTTCTTGCGGGTCTTGTAGCCCTTGGTCGGCACGCCCCACGGGGTGACCGGGTGCGGGTTGCCCTGGCCGGCCTTGGCCTCGCCACCACCGTGCGGGTGGTCGACCGGGTTCATCGCCGCGCCGCGGACGGTCGGGCGGATGCCGCGCCAGCGCTTGGCGCCGGCCTTGCCCAGCTTCTCGAGGTTGTGCTCGACGTTGCCGACTTCGCCGATGGTGGCGCGGCACTCGGCCGGCACCTTGCGCATCTCGCCCGAACGCAGGCGGAGCAGCGCGTACACGCCCTCGCGCGCGACCAGCTGCACGGCGGCGCCGGCGGCGCGGGCGATCTGCGCGCCCTTGCCCGGCTTCATCTCGATGCAGTGCACGGTCGAGCCGACCGGGATGTTGCGCAGCGGCAGGGTGTTGCCGGCCTTGATCGGGGCGTCGTTGCCCGCGATCACCTGGTCGCCGGCCTTCAGGCCCTTGGGCGCGATGATGTAGCGGCGCTCGCCGTCGACGTAGCACAGCAGCGCGATGTGCGCGGTGCGGTTCGGGTCGTACTCGATCCGCTCCACGCGCGCCGGGATGCCTTCCTTGTCGCGCTTGAAGTCGATGATGCGGTAATGCTGCTTGTGGCCACCGCCGACGTGGCGGGTGGTGATGCGGCCGTGGTGGTTGCGGCCGCCGGTCTTGCCCTGCTTCTCGACCAGCGCGGCATGCGGCGCACCCTTGTGCAGGTCCGGCGTGACCACGCGGACCGCGCTGCGGCGGCCGGGGGAAGTAGGCTTGAATTTCATCAATGGCATGGGAGCTTCCTCAGGCCGTCGCGTTGATCACGTCGATCGACTGGCCTTCGGCCAGCGTCACGTACGCCTTGCGCCAGTTGCCGCGGGTGCCCTGGCGCTGGCGGAAGGACTTGCTCTTGCCCTTCACGTTCACGACGTTGACAGCCGAGACCTTGACGTCGAAGAGCTTCTCGACCGCGGCCTTGATGTCGGCCTTGGTCGCGTCCTTCGCGACTTCGAATGCGTACTGGTTGGACACTTCCTGCAGGCGCGCGGTCTTCTCGGACACGCGCGGCGCACGAATCACTTCATAGAGCTTGGCCTCGTTCATGCCAGCCACTCCTCGATCTTCTTCAGCGCGTCGGTAGTGACCAGCACGCTGTCGGCACCGACCAGCGCGACCGGATCCAGCCCCTGCACGTCACGCACTTCGACGTACGGCAGGTTGCGCGCGGACAGGTACAGGTTCTCCGAAGCCTCTTCGGTCACGATCAGCGAGCGCCGGCCGAGCTCGAAATCCTTCAGCTTCGACACCAGGCCGCTGGTCTTGGGCGAATCGATGTCGAACGACTCGACGACCGTGATCCGGCCCTGGCGGTTGAGCTCGGACAGGATCACCGCCATCGCGGCGCGGTACTGCTTGCGGTTGACCTTCTGCGCGAAGCTGCGCGGCTTGGCCGCGAAGGTCACGCCGCCGCCGACGAAGATCGGGGCCGTCAGGGCGCCATGACGCGCGCCGCCGCCCTTCTGCTTCTTCGACTTCTTGGTGGTGCCGTTCACTTCCGAGCGCGTCTTCTGCGCCTTGGTGCCGGCGCGACCGGCGTTGCGATAGGCAACGACGACCTGGTGGACCAGGTCCCCGCTGAACTCGCGGCCGAAGATCGCGTCGGAGACGGACAATTTGTCGTTGCTGCCGTTGATGGCGAGTTCCATCGTCATCTCTCCCTTATGCCTTGCTCGAGGGACGCACGATGACGTCGCCGCCCGGCGCACCCGGCACCGCGCCCTTGACGGCGATCAGGCCGCGCTCGGCGTCGACCTTCACCACCTGCAGGCGCTGCGTGCTCTGCGTATCCGAGCCCATGTGGCCGGACATCTTCTTGCCCGGGAACACGCGACCCGGCGTCTGGCGCTGGCCGATCGAACCCGGCGAACGGTGCGACAGCGAGTTGCCGTGCGTCGCATCGCCCATCTTGAAGTTCCAGCGCTTGATCGTGCCCTGGAAGCCCTTGCCCTTGGTGACGCCCTGGACGTCGACCAGCTGGCCGACTTCGAAGATGTCAGCCTTGATCTCGCCGCCGACGGCGAAGTCGGCGACACGATCGTCGGCCACGCGCAGCTCCCACAGGCCGCGGCCGGCCTCGACCTTGGCCTTGGCCAGGTGGCCGGCCTCGGGCTTGGTCAGCAGCGAGGCGCGCTTGACGCCGGCGGTGACCTGCACGGCGCTGTAGCCGTCGGTCTCGACCGTCTTCACCTGGGTGATGCGGTTCGGGGTGGCTTCGATCAGGGTCACCGGCACGGACTTGCCGTCTTCGGTGAACACTCGGCTCATGCCGGCCTTGCGGCCGACGATGCCCAACGAATGAATCTTCGCGGTCATGATGGCGGGCCTCAGGTCAGCTTGATCTGGACGTCGACGCCAGCCGCGAGCTCGAGCTTCATCAGCGCGTCCACGGTCTTGTCGTTGGGGTCGACGATGTCGAGCACGCGCTTGTGCGTGCGGGTCTCGTACTGGTCGCGCGCGTCCTTGTCGACGTGCGGCGACACCAGCACGGTGTAGCGTTCGATCTTGGTCGGCAGCGGGATCGGGCCGCGCACCTGCGCGCCGGTCCGCTTGGCCGTTTCGACGATCTCGCTCGCGGAACGGTCGATCAAGCGGTGATCGAACGCCTTGAGCCGGATCCGGATTTTCTGGTCCGCCATGACGGAAATTCCTTCGTTGAAAGAGCGACGGGCCCTGCGGCTGGGTGCGCAAGACCCCGGTGAACCCCGGACCGTCCGGGAATTGCTGCATCCCGGGCGCTTGGGGCGACTGCAAAAATCAAGGCAGGTCGGTTGCCCGGCCCGCCCAGACGGAGAACTGCAAGCGCAACAAAACGCCCCGCCTATATGCCCCGGAAACCTCCGGGACGGGCGGAGCCCTGCCGCGCGACATGATCCCTGTCTGGCGAAGACGAGGCGCGTCCTGCACCTCATTTCGCGGTTTCGCGGGGACCGGTGGTGCTGGTCGCCCGTGAAGAGTCGAATATTATGAAACCTTCATGGGCGGGATGCAAGGGGGTTCCCTGCATTTTTTTGCCCTGCAGCATCCGGTGGAACGGCTGACTGGATGCCGTCGTCCCCGCGTAGGCGGGGATCCAGTGTCTTTGGGGCTTTTCCGCCTTGGTCCGGCTCCGGTCGGTGACCGGGGTCGGGAGGAGATCCCTCCCCCGGATCAATCCGGGGTCGGGATGACGTTCGGCTAGCCACGCGCCGCAGGCGCGTGGAGCCTCACGTCACTTGACGATCTTCGCCACCACACCCGCGCCGACCGTGCGCCCGCCCTCGCGGATCGCGAAACGCAGGCCCTCGTCCATCGCCACCGGGTTGATCAGCGCAACCACCATCTTCACGTTGTCGCCCGGCATCACCATCTCCGTGCCTTCCGGCAGCGTCACCGCACCGGTGATGTCGGTCGTGCGG
>Ga0160439_1000144_pt1 | contig 54300 bp, 52 predicted proteins | sample HID1975M_E0MG_FD_108201 | JGI IMG/M metagenome (GOLD analysis project Ga0160439, IMG submission 108201) | Enriched soil microbial communities from UW Madison campus, WI, USA - HID1975M_E0 MG | ecosystem: Environmental > Terrestrial > Soil > Unclassified | place: USA: Madison, Wisconsin...
CGCATCCGTCCACGCGCAGCGCTTCGAACAACTGGCCAAGCGTAATGAAGTGATCGCGCAAGTGTTCGAAGACCCCTACACCGCCGGCACCACGGCGCGTGAACTGGCGATTGCCCAGTTCTCGATCCAGATCACCGAAGCCCAGGCCGACGTCAACGCCAACAGCATCCAGGCATTGAAGAATGCGGGCTTGAGCGAAGGCGAAGTGCTGGACCTGCTCCACTCGGACGCGATCTTCGCCTGGGCAAATCGTTTGATGCTGAACCTGGGCGAACCGGTTTTTGCCACCGTAGGCTAAGACCCGCTTTTCCGCCGCCCTGCGGCCGCGTCAGCGTTTTCGTTAAACTGACGCTTTCCGCGCCTCTACGCGCCCCGCCCCTAGCGGGGCGCTTTGCCTTTCCCCATGTCAGAAAAAACCCACGACATCCGCCCCGGCCAGTCGATCGAACTCCTCAAAGCCCTGCACATCCTGACCCGCGACGGCAAGATGAACCAGGACAGCCGCCGCAAGCTGAAACAGGTCTATCACCTGTTCCAGTTCATCGAGCCGTTGCTGAAGGACGTCCAACAAGAACGCGGCGCCGTCACGCTCGCGGATCACGGGGCTGGTAAGTCGTATCTGGGGTTCATTCTGTATGACCTGTTCTTCAAGGAACAGAAGGATGCCGTCGGGAATAGGTCCCATATTTATGGGATCGAAACTCGCGAAGAACTGGTGAAGTCGTCAGAGGAACTGGCAAAGCGGCTGGGGTTTGGCGGGATGTCGTTCTTGAATCTCTCTGTGGCGGAATCGATCACGTCGGATAAGTTGCCTGCGACGATTGATGTGGTGACTGCGTTGCACGCTTGTAATACTGCGACTGATGACGCGATCCACTTTGCGCTGGAGAAGAAGGCGAAGTACATCGTGGTCGTGCCTTGCTGCCAGGCGGAGGTGGCTTCGGTGTTACGGAAGAATAAGGGGAAGGCGCTGGCTGATCCCTTGGCAGAGATTTGGCGGCATCCGTTGCATACTCGGGAGTTTGGTAGCCAGATTACGAATGTGCTGCGGTGTTTGCAGCTTGAGGCGCATGGGTATCAGGTTAGCGTGACGGAGCTGGTCGGGTGGGAGCATTCGATGAAGAATGAACTGATCGTGGCGCAGTATAAGAATCTGCCGACCAGGAAGCCTGCGGAGAGGTTGATTGAGATGTTGGAGCGGATTGGGTTGCAGGAGTTGAAGGATCGGTTTTTTGTGCCGGTTGCGGGGGCGGCCGTCGCTGAGTAGGTATTTGCTTGGCTACTTCTGCATGAACCAGAGATAGCTTTCGCTGGTGGTGGGGCTGCTGATCCTTCTCTGATCAGTAGCCCTCCGCGATTGCGCTTACGTAAGAGAAAGCGTGATCAATTTGGCACGGAATCGCATTGCGTCCGTCGCCTAACGGGGCATACTCCCCCCGTGGTCCAAAGGATCGCCCGGATTGACAGCCGGAAAGACAGAACAAGTGGCCGCCGCAATGGCGGCCTCCTTTCTTTCATCGCGTCAATAACTCCGGAGCGTCAATATGAGCGACCACCCTTTTACCTATGACCGCTGGGCCACGCCGGATGATCCGGAGTTTGCTGTTGTGCGGTTTGATGATTTGCGGAAGATTGAGCGGGCTTGCTTGGGGATTTGGGCTATTGCGAGGATTGTGGGGAATGGGGTGAGTGAGCCTGGGGCTACTGAAGCAAGGCCGTTGGATGCTTGGGTAGTGTCGAATTTGATTGGCGGAGAGGAGAGTCTTTGCGATCAGATTGCGTATTTAGCTGCGCGTTCAACGGATGAGCCGCCTTTGGATTTCTCATTTGAAAAAGCGGTGGCTCCGACGCGTTAGCAAAGCATATGCAAGGATCAGAACTAATGATCACAAGTCCACCTTCGACTCAGAGCGGCTGGTCAAACACCTAGCGATGGCGTTCGTGTAATATTTAGAAACCATCCGTTTTGATCGAAATAAATTCGCCTCGGCTTCGAAAGACGAGATGCGGCGTTAGCTACTAGGTCAATTCATCAACGCAGTGGGCCTCGACCCCGAGACCGCAATCCATTTATGAACGATAGACTAGACAAAACACATGCCTCTCGTCGAGCCGTCCTCGCCATTTCGCGGGCTGCTTGACAAGATCCCGAGATTGATTGAGTTGCGACATGATCGTTGGGCGGCCGCTCAGCACCCGCAGCGCACGAACAACTGGCCCATGGTCGGCCCCGATCTGTCGTTAGCAGATTGAACCGGTCGCACGGATGTCAGAAACGGAGCGACGACGTGTGGTATTTCATGACCAAAAGCGGTTCATGGGCGATGCCAGGTTTCGACCCGTTGCGCCCGTTGGCACCTCCGGTTGTAATTCCAAGATCATCGGCGTCTGATTTTTTATGAACGTGGCCCGCCGGGGATAACCAGCCTAATCAGACATCGTTGGATAAGAATTGAACTAACCTCTGGACGCCGTAAGGCCACGTAAAAATGCCTAGGGAAAATATGAAAGTCTTAAGCTTTTTTAATAACAAAGGTGGCGTAGGCAAGACCACATTGACTTGCAATCTTGCTGCTCATCTTGCGCGTCAAGGTCATCGCGTTCTTGTCGTTGACGTGGATCCACAATGCAACGCCACGATATTAACGCTAGGGGAGGATCGAGCCGCTCCCCTCTACTGGACAGAAGAAAGAAGCGAAGAACAAACGCGTGTTACGAATCTCTGGTCCATCCTTGAACCCATTGAGCTCGGGGAGGCTAGCATAATGTCGCAGGTGTCGCCGATCAGCGCGGACTCCAATCGTTTTGCCTTCGATCTGATACCCGGCCATCCACGCGTCTCGATCATCGAAGACCGCCTTAGCCAAGCTTGGCGCGATGCTATCGGCGGCGATGTGGGCGGACTGCGGCGAACCAACTGGGCTGTCACATTGGCGGCTGAGCTGGCCCCCCGATACGATTTGATGATCCTTGATCTTGGTCCAAGCCTTGGTTCGTTGAATCGAACAGCACTGTTGGGATCGGATTTTTTCGTGACCCCCATGGGCGCGGATGTCTTCAGCATTTTGGGTCTGAGAAATATTTCCAGCTGGTTACGCGACTGGACGGCTGCGTATTCGCGAGGTGTTGAAAATTGCGAAAGGACGAGTCCTGGAACCGTGGCCCGTTTTGGCCTCGCAACAAACCTGCCGATTCTTCAAGGATTTGCCGGATATACCGTACAGGCTTACATCGCGAAATTTAAGCAAGGTGAGAAGCGTCCGACTAAAGCATTTGAACGGGTGACTTCGAGTTTTGCAGGTGAAGTGCAAGGAAACCTAGCGGAATTTTTCGCCGGCGGAATGCGCATGGAAGATGCGCTGTTGGGTGAAGTCCCAAACATGTACAGTCTCATTCCTCTGGCTCAAACGGCAAATGCGCCGATCGTCGATCTCCGTTCGTCGGACGGTTTGGTAGGTTCCCACTACAACCAAGCAAAACGATATGTGGAAATCCTAAGTGGCGTCGCAGTAGCACTAGCCCGCAATATTGGCTTGGAGGCTCCGAACTAATGGACTGGCCAGATTCGCTTGTCGCGGAGATCGCTGAACGCAGATGCATCATCTTTCTGGGAGCTGGGGCATCCGCGGGTTGCATAGACCCTGCAACAAACAACAGCCCCCCGGGATGGGAGCAGTTGCTTCGGGATGCGCTTTCGACGGTTCGTGATCCGGGTGTTACGGATTTGGTTAACGCCTTGTTGAATAAAGAGAGATACCTCGATGCGGCTGAGGTAATTTTCTCGAGAATTGAATCGGCTGACGCCCGCGCGTTTTTCCGCTCCCGTTTCTTTACTCCCCGATATGACCACTCGGAGGTTCACGAGCTAGTTCTCGAATTGGACCCAAAAATCGTAGTTACGACAAACTATGACCAGATTTATGATAGCTATTGCGCAGGCGGCGCTGCGCGGGACGGCTACAGCGTTCGGAAGTACTATGAAGACAACGTCCTTGATGAGATCCGTTCGACAGCCCGCATCGTGCTAAAGGCCCATGGGTGCATTACGGACACGAGCAAAATGGTTCTTACGCGCTCCCAATATTTTCATGCACGAGCGAAGTATCCAGGCTTCTTTGCAATTTTGGAAAGCCTCTTTCTGGTCAACACCCTGCTATTCATCGGCTACGGGCTCGCTGATCCGGATATTTCTCTGGTTCTTGAGTCGGCACAACTGTCAGCGCCTTCAAGGCACCCGCACTACGCTCTTATGGCGGCGGGCCGGCACGAAGCGATGACCAAGGCAATGCGGGACACCTATAACGTCAAAGTACTCGAGTATGATGCGCACGCGAATGATCACTCGCAGGCCATTCAAGCATTACAAGAGCTACGCGACTTAGTGACTTCGTATCGCGCGACATATCTGTAGGGCTGCTTGGAATAGCACTTCAGCCATATATATTTCGATCTGCTCTGACGCAGGGCGGTGCGCGAGGCGACCACTTCCGGCAGGTAAGCGACCGCTCGCCGACCGGGTGCATCAAACCTCTGTTTTTTCAGCCATTTCAAGAGCATCGTCGACCTCGGTGCCAGGGTAGCCAAAAGCGCTCGTTCAAGCACAGATATTTGAACAGGATGATCAAGCAGGATAAGCTGATGGGCTCCATTCTTGTCACTGAATTCTTAACACACCTTTCTCAATTGCCTTAGTGTTTTGCTAAGTTGGAATCGCTCAGAAAATTTTGTATGACTTTAGTTAATTCAGATCTAGTATGGATAATGCTCTGAGCACAATGACTAACCCCCTCCATAGCGATGGAATTGAAAAGAACGCGCTTGTCCTCAAGGAGTGACGATTTTCTGCGTTTCGTTGGCTTCTATTTTTGGGGCATTCCACTGAACCCCGAATATGGGGCAACTAAGGCCAGTAATATTCTAATAGATCGTTCAAATTTCAAGATTCACTCCTTGGGTGCGTAGACGCATAACACCCAAAAATTCATGCTGAGGAACAGGCTCGATTCGAGTAGGCTGCGAAATAGCATTAGTCGGCAGAGTACGATGGATGCAATTCCGCCAGCCAGACATAGCATCACGGCGCATTCGTGGCGATCCATCCAAACTCGCGTAGCGCGAACCCAAGGCTCTGCACCGCGAGGTCTGCGTCATCCTCGTCGGGTGTGCGGCTCTGACGGCGAAGGCGCTCATTGTCTTTGCCGCGCGCGTGCAAGCGGCCGATCAGGCCGGCGATGGCCTTGATGCAATGGTTTTCCTCTGGCACCTTTTTTGTCAGCTCGCCTAGATCCTCGGTAAACACCGTGTGCGGCTTCCCGTTTTCCTGTACCAACCAACGTGCGAGGCAGACTACCAGGGCATTGCGGCATTGATCGACCACCGAAACGGGGGATTCCCGATGCGCGGCATCTGCTGCTCGTCCAAGGGCGCGCGTGACATCGGCATGGAAATCGACATTGATTTTCCCAAGGTCGACATCTGGCAGCGCGCCCAAGTAGCTGCGCGATTTCAACGTCACAAGCACCGCACCAATGACCGAAAATTCCGCCTGGACGACTCGCCATAACGACCAGGATTCAGCCGTTCCGAGCGCCAATGTCGCGCCGATACCGGATTGGGGCAATCTAATCAATTCCCGGCACGGCTCGTAGGGAAATACCGTCCGACGGAATCTAAACTCATCCACTCTATCCGCCGTCGGAACCGACGTAAGTTCCTGGGGCGGATGTTCAACAATCTGGTCCGCAGGCCAAGGTTTTTGCGTCTCTGGCTGATACAGGTTGCCGCGCCTCAATCTGGACGTGGGATCGAACGACAATTCCTGGAAGATCCAGTGCTTATTACTCACCACCCCGCTGGAGGGAAGGTCGTTCGCTTGGAATTCTCCCGTCACAGGTGTCGCCTGCGTGACAGTGGAACCAAAAGGCATTGTGCGATTCGCTGAGTCCTTACCCATATAAATGTGCATGGTTTGCACATCAATTGCGAATTTCATTCCAGGTATCTCCGAGGTCGATTGAATGGCGGTTGTCCATCCATCCCTAAACGTTTTCATGTGCGATCAGAACTAAATCCGTTGCTTGCGCAGGATAGTGTACCGATGAACATGCCAGCCTCCCATATCCCGGATCGACCCGGGTCATGGCCTATGCCGGCGAATGGCTGGCAGTTTTCGTCGCATCCAGGCTCTATCGACGCTAGCCATGGTAAGGACGTGGGCGCTTCCAGCTCGCTACACGCGGAGAACCAGCCTGAATGGTCGGCCTTGCCTGTCCAAGGCCGGTCCACCACGAGTGAGAGCGACGCTCTTTACGTGGCCGCGATTGTGAGAATGCGCTTTAATCCACACCTCAAAGCTCTATACTTCCGACTTCTGCTGGCGGGTAAAAGCAAAATGTCCGCGCTCGGCGGAGCAATGAGAATTCTCGCTCATCTGTGCTTCGGCGTATTCAAAACACGTTCACCGTACCGCGCCGATTACGCCTAAACGCTTGACAGCCAAGACGGTATCTTATTTCCTAAACAACAGACCAAATATTTTCTGAATCGCGACCAAGCCCAATATATTTATTGCAAGGTACACAGTAATCGTAATGACCGCTTGCAGGAGGCCATAAAGGATCATCATTCACCTTCCTTTTATAAAGGGTGCTGCGGTCGTTCTATCCTTAATGCGAGTCGTTATTTAATAGCTTCAGTCGCATTGGGCACATCAAATTTAGATTTGCAATTCCCGTTCGTGGAACTCAAACGCCACCCACTGAGAACCTGCAGTCTGGCGCCTTATTTCAGGATGCACCATACTGCGGCGACCGACATCAACGGACCACGTTTGCTTCTAAATGTAGAATCACATCTACCTGACATGGATCTACTCTTCGCACCATTAGTCAAAAGAAGATGGATAAATGCGCCGCCACTGTCTTAACGTTCGAGAAGACAATCATGATTCGGAGGATGCCCTTACCGGCTCAAGGTCGTAATACGACTTACCTCTTGTCAGGCACTGCAAAGTTATCCTTTGCCGCTTGGCGTGGTTATCCACATCCACGGAAACCACAGGATTATCCTCCGAGTACTTCGGATGATCTTTCAGTACCACCCAGTTTTCCACCCTCGCACTTACCTTTCCGTTGCCAGTCACCCGCCGCTCTAAATCAGACATACATTCATAGAGAATTTCACTTCTCGACCTTGGCCGAAAAGCCTGTGCATATTTGATGACGCATTCCTGCGTGCCCTTGAGCAAGGACACAATTTCCTTTGTATCGGCCTTCTCCAGAAATACTTCTGACCGCGTCACAGAGACGATCTGTGTTTCTAACCCCTCCTTCATCTTGGCCTCGAAATCCAAACCTCCACTGCCCTCCGCGTATTGATAGGCTGCCTTGAAGGCACCACCGATTTCCGCGGAATAACCGAGTCCACAAGCCTTTAGTGCTTCGTCAACTGGCGAAGATCTCGAATAAGGAGACATCGAACTACAGCCCAGAAGGGAGAACAACAGAACACATGCAAGCCCAGACTTCATGCGTAGACTCCAAAAAAAAATTTACTACACCGGGATCATATTTTATCGCTTGAGCGTCAAGTTGTGTGATGGAGCCGCTCCAGTATTATTTCAAAAGCTTGTCATGCACTCTTTTCCCACGTACGGCGGACGAGGCTTGCCAAGCTGGAATAAACATCCGCGTTTGCGCTGATCGCAACCATGTCCGTCGTAACCAAGAATGACTTAGGTTTACGCGTAAATGATATCTTTGCATTATCAAGTAGCTGTTGCGCTTCGTCGGCAAGATGGGGAGCAATACGAAAGCCTAAGAGCGATTTATTGCCGCTGCGCTTATGGAGCCAAAAATAGTTATTTCGCCCAACGCTAATGGAAACATAGTTCTTCACATAGCTAATCTTTGGCGAAATCAACTCTTGACCCACCACCGCGAGTAAGGCGTCAGCTGCCTCCGCAGTCCATCTGGCTTTTTTATTCCAAAATTCTCGATTTACCTCCACCTCCTGATCCACCGCTCCATCATCCACTTCTTCATACGTGTCGAGCACCTTTGTAAAATGCAGGGCCTTTCTGCCACCCACGTCCACTAGAGCCACCTGAATAGCAATGATCGGTATGGAGTGGCTCAATATATGTATTACATTAAAAAATCTACGCGTTATGCTCTCTGCCACAAGAACTGCATAATGCTGACGTTGCGGCCAGCGCCGCTTCTCGTTATCCCAGTATTCAATAGTTCGAACAATGTGGGTTTCATCCGTTTCTCCGAGCATCACTTCCACTTCATACATGGAATCATCCTGAGGATCTTTCAGCAGTATGTCTAAACGACCACCAGAATTTTGACGACGTTCCTTGCTCAAGGCGTCTAAATCTCCCAAACCAAGATTTACTGGATTGCTCCAGATCTGGTCCTGAAGCCAGTATTCGTCATACCCTGCCTCTCTGATTGACATAGATTGTGCAAAGGTTACTTCTTCTAGCATCTCAGCATTTCTCGATAGATCCTTGGCACGAACCAAGGGAAGGTTTTAATTTAGGAAGCCACCATTCGTCATTAGAGTGGACGGCAATGTCTTAAATATGGATTCCAAAACTGAACTAGTAATAAGTTCACCTGAAATCTCCTGCGCATTGCTTTCAAAACTTCGGAATCTCTCAAATCCACTCAAATAAATACGGCACTTTGACCACTCTTCTACGACACATTTTCCATTAACTTTAGCGCGGCTTCCATACAATCCACAAAATATACCGAATTAAAGATCTCGGCAGGGGATTCACTCGCCCTCGGATGGCGTTCCGACACGAGTTGCTATGTGGCTGCCTCAAGATTAAAAAAAGTGCCGATTGTTCGGCATTCATGGCAATTCCGACTTGGGACACTCGATCTACCAGCAACCTCAAAATGTGAACCTTCGCCTAGACGACCTTTTCTCCATTTCGCCCCTCCACCCGCCCCCACCTCCCCGCAATCCCCCCCGCCGCCGCCTTCATCCTCTCCACCACCATCCCAAATCTCCCCGCCCCCAACCTCTCTGCCATCGCCGTCACCGTAATCGCCCCCAGCGCCACCCCTCCCTCCGTCAACACCGGCACCGCCACCGCACTAGTCCCCGGCATTAACCCCATCGCCGCACGCGCAATCCCCTCCCTCCGCGCCACCTCCACCCGCGCAATCACGTCCTCCACCCGCTCCCCCATCACCTCCAGCCTGGCCGCATTCCCCCGCACCAACTCGACACTTTCCTCCCTCCCCAAACTAGCCAGCAACGCCACGCCCGACACCCCCACGCCTAACGGCCGTCTAACCCCCACCTCAATCGACAGCACCTGTATCGGATGCCTTCCCGTCCGCCGACCAATACAAATCGAATCGTGCCCATGTCGAATACTCAGAAACACTGTATCCCCCACCTGATCGGCCAGCTCGCTCATATACGGGTCCGCCAGCGTTAGCAGCGGAAAGCGCCTTGTCCTTGCAAGCCCCAGCAAACTGATCTCTTGCCCGATCAAATACCGTCTCGTTTCTGAATCCTGTTCAACCGCGCCCTCTTGCACCAGCGTCTTCAGCAAGCGATGCACGGTGGGCCGATTCAAACCGGACATGCGTTCCAGATCCACCAGCCTTACACCGCGTTCTTGTCCGCATGCAATCAGGCGCAGCAGCACCAAGGCCCTGCGTACCGTCTGTGCGCCGGACGCGCTCTTATCTTCTGATTCGGTCACGCGGCCTCCGGTTTGATAATGGATTTCGGCGTTTGCTGAATCCCCCGCTTGGTGACGATGGGGCCCAGCGATGCGTAGTTCGGCCCGCCGATGCGGCAGATGGGGCGCAGCGCAGCGGTATCGATCTTGCCGTCTTGCAGCAGGCCATCGCGAATATGGAACATCACCACTTCGCCCACGAAGAACTCCGCGCCGGTATCGCCAAACGGGGTGACGCTATGAAAGCGGCATTCCAGGCTGCTGGGTGCGGCGGCAAGTCTTGGGGTGTCGATAACCGCGCCGGGAAGCACGCTTAAACCCAGCACGTCGACTTCGCTGATTTCGGGCGGGTGTTCTTGGGCGCTGTCGTGCAGGGGATCAAGCAGGGTTTCGTCGCCGACGTTGACGACGAAGTGGCGGTTGGCCAGGATGTTTTCGGCGGTGTCTTTGCGTTGGGTGTCAAACTGCGGGCCGGGTTAGCGGAGCAGTGCCCTGGCATCATCCTTTCGACTGTCAATGTTTCCATGGCCAAGCTTTTCAGCCGTCTCGACAGCATCGAAACCATCGCTGCCTCGCAATGATCTTGTCATCGAACCCGGTAAAGCGGCGTTCGTGCCTGCGGATCAGGATCGGAGAGAACCTGCGGTCGCAGTCGCGCGGGATGTGTACCCGCAGCGGTCCGTCATCGGTCAGCACCGTCTTGCAGCTCTTGCCGTTGTGCTGGTTGGTGGCTTACGCGGGGCTATCTCCGCCGGGGGATACCCCAGATGGTGGCCTAGTTCGGCGCTCAGCGCCCGTTCGATACCGAATACCGCCGCCGGCGAGCAAACGCTATTGAACTGGCGCGTCAAACATAGCGCCCCACCCGAGCAATCGCACGCCGTACTCGAATCTACAGGCCAATATCACGAACAGGCGCCACAGCGCTGCATAGCTGAACAAGGACAAGATGAAGCTTGAAGATGTTGTCGATGCTCTTATTACCTTGGCGCGCCATGCAGTTTCAACCGCGTCGTGGAGGATGATGCCAGCGGCATTTAAGCTGACTTGATTCAAGGTACGGTTTGCGGATTTTGGATCACGCATAGCACGATATCGTCAACCAGAATCACTATGTGGTTTCACTCTATAGCCCGAGGACCAGGAGTTCATCTGTCTACCACGCAATACGCACGCGCCTTGTCCTTAGCTTTCGCCAGCAGTGCGTCGTCCCTTCTGATCGCAGCCACCGCGCTTGCCGGCATCTCGCTCCCACGGGAACCCACGCAACCGGCCGCAGACACCGTCGCGGCCGCGCCGCTCAGAATATAGGCACCAGACTGCAATTTTTCCTAGGCGTCCCATGCCAAACTGCAGCCTCACACTTTATTTGCCACCATGCCCTCTCGCCAGCACAAGGCCTCCCTAGAGCAAACGGCGCTTCTAACGGCGGCATTCCCCCCGCACCAGCGATCCGATGTCGCGCTGATCGCCGAACACATCTGCCCCAACACCATGAGGGGCCGCGGACTGTCCGTTGTTGTGCAGCAAGCGCCATTGACGCTGCCCTATCGCGTTCAACATCGAGGCGACGATTCCCTGTTTTCCCAGTTGAACGAACCCCAGGCGCTGCTCTACGCATGCATACAGTCGCGTCATCACGATGGCCACGTGCGCCAACGCCAGATTGGGCGGCTGGCTGGGGGTTCGAAGCCTTGGGTTGCGCCTTTCCTGCTGCAGCTTTGCAGCGAATACGTCGTTGAAATCCTGCAGGAAATCGAGACCTGCTTGCCCTTGCTGGACAAGCACGTCTACGGCGCGGTGCTTAGAGATAATCCTGCCTTTCTGGCGTTGGCGCAGCAACGCATGACCAGCTATTGGGATTGCTACTACCGGCGTCGCCAACCCGAACGTGAAACTTATGTTGGGTTTCGTCTGTTCGAACACTTCCGAAATTGGCAAGCGTCAGAGTAAGACCTCACAAGCGGGACAGGCGCGGCCTGGGTATCAATTGCTTCGGCGCAGTTGATCCGTCGACTGCTTGTTCAAGCGCTTCGCTTCCGCTTCGGCATAGTCTTCCTCGCCCTGCTCGTACTGGCCCTCATACATGCAGCTGCTGCGAACAAGTCCGCACTCGCCAATGACTGAAGAACACCCTGAACTCAGGGCAGCAAGAAACAGCACCACTCCGTAACGGCCCAACGTATGCATCGACATATCGCTCCTTGATGATCGGATAGTGTACGGGTCGCGATCATCATGGCGGCTGGGTAAGTCGGTAAAAAATAGTGTCAGACTAGGGATCCAGGTCAGCGGAACCCTGGCTTGGCCACATCGTTTGGCAACGGTGAAGCCACAGGGTGGCATCATCATTACTTTGGACAGGTCATTTTCATGCGTGAGTGCTTAAGCCTTCTGGACAGCATCGAAGCCATCGCAGCGTGTGACGACGATAGGGATGTGTGGGACCGCTACTGCTGGGTCTACGCGACAGATGGCGTTCCGCTGGTCGAAGCCCAGATCTATTTATCTTCCAGGGATGACGAAACGGAACTCGAGCTTGACGGAGATGGCGCGGAACCGCCCGCCTTCGCGGTTGCGCACGGGCTGGTGGCTTACCTAGAGGCCGCCACCTTCGCCGACGTGCTGAGTGTCCAGAAGCGCCAACAACCGCTTTCGCGGCTTGAAGACTATGCGGCTGCGCTCGAACACTATGCTGAGCAGGACGCGTTTCTTGAGCGCGGGGAATTTTATGGCGGTGGCAGCGAGCCGCAGCCATCACCGGGAATATCCCGTGACCTATTCGCTGAATTCGATCTTGAACTGGTGTCGTGCCCAACAGAAAACGTGCTTGCGGCGGCACGCGCGACGGCTGATCTGCTCCAGATCGGCGTAGCCGACGCCCTTAATCGTTGCAGGCGGCTTCCATTGGTCCTTGGAGAACGCATTGATGCGCGGGAGTGCGAGCGTATCGAGGCGCGCTTTGCCAGTATTGGTTTGCCGTTGCAGCGAACGACGCACGTATCGTTCGTTTGGCAAAAGGGTCGCTAGATCCGCGCTCGACCCAGCCCCGGTTGCCCGCTAAGTCACTGAAATAGCGCCACATTTGTTACTCCCGCCGCCCGCCTCCCGGTGCAACACTATCCCTCAGCATCATCTAACGACGGACCGCCGCGCGATCCCTCGATCGTCCCAGCAAGAGGTATCCACACTCGGAGGCATCAACGCCATGACCGCTCCCATCCAACCCACCGGCCCCACGCAAACGCCCCCCATCGTCACCCCCGACGAATGGGAATCCGCCCGCCAGCAGCTCCTACTCAAAGAGAAAGCCCAGACCCGCGCCCGCGACGCCTTGGCTGCCGAGCGCCGCCGCATGCCCTGGACGCCCGTCGACAAGGAATACGTCTTCGAAGGCCCGAACGGCAAGCTCACCCTGCTCGACCTTTTCGACAACCGCCGGCAGCTCATCGTCTACCGCGCCTTCTTCGAGCCCGGGGTCTATGGTTGGCCCGAGCACGCCTGCCGGGGCTGCTCGATGGTGGCGGATCAGGTCGCGCACCTGGCCCACTTGAATGCCCGTGATACGACGCTGGTCTTCGTGTCACGCGCCCCGCAAGCCGACATCGCCCGCTTGAAGGCCAGCATGGGCTGGGACATGCCGTGGTTCACGCTGACCGACAGTTTCGACGCAGACTTTGGGGTGGACGAATGGCACGGGACGAACGTGTTCTTCCGCGATGGCAATCGCGTGTTCCGCACATACTTTCTGAATAACCGCGGTGACGAGCAGATGGGCGGGACGTGGAACTATCTGGACATCACGCCGCTGGGCCGGCAAGAGGTCTGGGAGGACTCACCCGAGGGGTATCCCCAGACGCAGACCTATAAGTGGTGGAACTGGCACGACAGCTATGTCGCGGACGCCCCGCCGGATCAGAAGTGGGTAGAAATCTCTGATGCGGGCGAGAAGGCGTTCCGGAACCATTGCGACGGCGCTAAGCCGTCGACGTAGCCGCCGCTCCTGTCGAACGCGACGCGCTGATTATTTGGCCGGCGCGAATATGATCTTGACCGGGTTATCAGCCTTGTATGAGGCAGAGGCCGGCCCGAACTTGGGATCAAAGCGGGGATGCCAGGCTCTAAGCTCCGCATCGGAAAGCCATTCCAGCTGTAGTTGGTCGTCCGGCGAAAGAGATTGGAATTGCGCCAGCGCGTTCACCGCGGACTGGCAATTCTCTGAGGTGCCGGACTTCAAGACCGATACCTGGGTTTGCTCGGCCCGAGTCATGGAGCCAGGTTGGGGGCATTTGCGGACCTCAACGTGGTACTGGCCCTGGGGCGAAGGCAGATCCACAATGATTTTGTTCGGGCCGCATCCGACCAAGAGCGCGGTCGGTAGCGCCAGCAGTGCAATATGTTTTCTCATCGAGCTACCTTGTGACTACCGGGGCAGTTGGTCCGTGAACACGTCGATCGCCATAATACCCGGCGCCATGTTTTGAGGCGTGCCTGCCATCCCAGTACCGACATCAAGCACGACGCTACCGCTATCCCAAGGAGTTGCCGCCCACGCATGAACCCTGCCTACCCCTGCTGACTCAACGCCCTGGCAATCTTGTTCCGCGACACCGTCGTCTTCGGCACCTTGAACGGGAACCACGTCCGCACGTCTTCTTCCAGACCGATGCCGTGCATGTAGTTATAAATCGCCTTCTTCAGCGCACGACCCAAGGCATCGTGATCCACACCCGTCGGGTCATGAAACCCAATGTCGTTCTTGGCGAACGTCACATCGGGCAGCGGCTTGAGCGTCACCCCGTATTCTTCGGGGTTCTTCCCCACCGGGGAATGCACCGTACAGGCGAAGCGGTGGAAGAACCCGCTTTGAATACAGCCGTTTTCAAATAACTGACGCACGTATTCCAACGCGTCCACGGTGTCTTGCACCGTTTGCGTGGGAAAGCCGTACATCAGGTAGGCGTGCACCAGGATGCCGGCGTCGGTGAAGGCGCGCGTGACGCGGGCCACTTGGTCCACCGATACGCCTTTCTTCATCAGGTTCAGCAGCCGGTCTGAGGCGACTTCCAAGCCACCGGACACGGCGATGCAGCCGCTGTCGGCCAGCAGTTCGCACAATTCAGGGCTGAAGGTTTTTTCGAATCGGATGTTGCCCCACCAGGAAATCCCGGCGTTGCGGTCGATCAGTTCGGTGGCCAGGGCTTTCAGCGATTTGGGCGGTGCGGCTTCGTCGACGAAGTGGAAACCGGTCTGCCCGGTTTCGCGGACGATGGCTTCGATGCGGTCGGCCAGCACGGAGGCCGATGCGCCTTCGTAGCGGCCGATGTAGTCCAGGCTGACGTCGCAGAAGCTGCATTTCTTCCAGTAGCAGCCGTGCGCCACGGTCAGCTTGTTCCAGCGGCCGTCGCTCCACAGGCGGTTCATGGGGTTCAGCATGTCCAGCAGCGACAGGTAGCGGTCCAGCGGCAGGCCGTCCCAGGTGGGCGTGCCCACTTCGGCAAACGCCACGTCGGGCTCGACCAGGTTCACGTACTGGACGGCGCCCGAGTCTTTTTCGCGCAGGAAGGTGCGGACCAGGCGCTGGCGCGAGCGTTTGCCTTGCACGTGTTCCAGCAGGGCCAGCAAGGGCCGTTCGCCGGCGTCCAGGCAGACGAAGTCAAAGTAGTCGAAGACGCGCGGGTCTTTCAGTTCGCGCAGTTCGGTGTTGACGAAGCCGCCGCCCAGCACGGTGATGATGCTGGGGTCTTGCGCCTTGATGGTTTGGGCGATGCGGAAGGCGGCATAGACGGCGCCGGGAAAAGGCACCGACAGCAGCACCATCGTGGGCGTGTGACGGGCCAGGGCTTCACGCGTCAGTGCTTGCAGCGTGTCGTCGACCAGTGTCGGCGGGGACGCCAGGGCGTCGGCCAAGGGGTCGAAGGTGGGCTGGCTGCCTGCCAGGGACTCGGCGTAGCGCACGAATTCGAAGCGCGGGTCGATGGCGTCCCGCAGCACGTCGGCCAAGTCGTTCAGGTACAGGGTGGCCAGGTGCTTGGCGCGGTCGTGCAGGCCCAGCGCGCCGAAGGCCCAACCCAAGGGGTCGCCGCCCTCTTCGTCCAGGTAGACGTCCAGCGAGCTGAATCGCGGGCCTTCGGGCAGGAAATGTCGGCCGACGATACGGTGCGCCAGCGTGGAGTCACGGCCTTGCAGAAAGGCAATCGTGGGGCCGATCGTGGACAGGTACCGCGATTGCATGGCCACAAACGCCTGGATGGGCGGCGTGTGCTTGGCGATCGGCATCGCCTCGATGCGCTCCGCGACGGCGCGCAGGCCGTCGGTGGACAGCAGGCGCAGCACCAGCGCCAACGCCAGGTCTTCCTGGAAGGCAGTGACATCGCGCGAGCGCAGGAAGCCCGTCAGGTAGGCGGTGGACGGGTATGGGGTGTTCAACTGCGTCATCGGCGGGATGACCGACAGCACGCGTACAGGCGAGGTGGACATGAGGCACGGCAGGGTTGCCGTCAAAAAGCGGGGATTGGGGGAATTATAGGCAGTGCGGCGGGCCAAGCCCCCGCTGCCTGCGCCACGGGCCGCTAAACTGGCGGTTTCCTGGCGACGGGCGCGTCCGCTTTTCCGCCATCCGCCCCCTACAAGCCCATCCGCGACACAGCCTAGATGACAACCCTGTTCTCCACGCCCGGCTATCAGGCCCTGATGGCGCTGCAGCGCCGAATTCATGCGTTCACGATTGACGCCGCAATCGAGTTGGACGCGGATATCGACCAGCCGGATTTGCCGCTGTGGACGAGCCTCTATCAGTATCTGACGATCGCGCCGCTGCATGGCGGCCTGCATGTGGAGTATTTCGGCGGTACCTGGGACGAGCCTTTCGAGTGGACGTTGGAATGCCTGGCCCGGCAAGAGGTGGCCGACACGCTGGTATCCCTGGCGTTCGCGGGCCCCGATGAAGGCGCGAACGGGACGCGCGAGTGGGAATTTACGCCGTTGCTGGACAGCGGGGCGCAATTCCCGCGATTGCGGTTTTTGTCGATCCGGCCGACCGCCCCCGAGGACCACAACACGACGATGATCGTGCGGGCCGGCAGCATCATGGAGGAAGGCGGCGAGATCGCGCGGTTTGCCGCCAAAGCACCTTACTTGAGCGATCTGGTGGTGCCGAACGCGCCGGACGCGACGTTCTTCCAGGTGCCCTTGCCCCAGCTGTCGATAATGCGGATCGGTGGAGGCTCGGATACGCAGGGTTTCATCGACAACCTGGCAGCCTCGGGCAATTTGCCCACGCTGGGGCTGTTGGATTTCACGGAGTCCAGCGAACTGCAGTTCACCTGGGCGAGGTCCGGCCCTGAAACCGCCGTAACGCCATTTGCCGCCTACGAAAGGCTGTTCGCCAGCGCCGCGTTGGATCCCGTGCATAGCCTGCGCCTGCGCAACACCTGCCTGAGCCTGGAACAATTGCACGCGCTGCGAGCCATGCGCCCGTCGCTGCAATTCATGGTGATACAGGCGACCCAAGGCGGCTACGTCAGCCATTTTGACCAGAACGTCTTCCCCTGGAAGCACTTGGTTCAAGCCGACCCCGGCCTGGAGTAGGCCCAGATTCCTATGCGCAACGCACCCGATCCTTTTGCCCCGCCCAGAAAACAGCGCGCCGTTCGCCAGAACTCGCTGCTGTGGATCCTTGATCCCCTGGAGCAAGATGCCAACTATGTCCGCCGCAAGATGTTCGGCTGCGACGCCGCGTACCTGGACGACATGCTGTACCTGGTGGTGGCCGACCGGGACGAGCCTTGGAACGGCGTCATGGTGTGCACGTCACATGAACGGCAGGCAGCGCTGATGGCGGATATACCCAGCCTGAACCCGCATCCGGAACTCGGGAAGTGGCTGTACCTGCCCCAGACCGACGAATCGTTTGAGGCGATCGCGGCGCAACTAGTGGATTTAGCGTTGGCGCGCGACCCGCGGTTGGGCGTGGTGCCTAAACCGAAGGCGCGACGCCGCAAGCCGTGGCGGACTGAAGCGTAAGGGCCTGGAAGCCGCTACTGCCCTACCCTTACCACCAGTTTCCCGAAGTTCTTTCCTTCCAGCAGGCCGATGAACGCATGGGGCGCTTGCTCCAGGCCATCGACCACGTCTTCGCGCCAGCGCAGCTTACCTTCCTGGATCCACTGCCCCGCCTGGTGCAGGAAGTCGTCCTGCTGCGCGTCTGCGAACTCATACACAATGAATCCCCGCAGCGTGACGCTCTTGGCCAGGATCTCGCGCATCGTGCCGGGCAAGCGGTCCGGGCCGCTTAGCGTGGACGGGCCGTCGTTGTAATTGGCGATCAACCCGCACACCGGCACGCGAGCGAAATTGTTCAGCAGTGGCACCACCGCGTCCCATACATGGCCGCTGACGTTCTCGAAGTAGACGTCGATGCCGTCCGGGCAGGCTTTGGCCAATTGCTCCGCAAAATCAGGCGCTTGGTGGTCGACGACGGCGTCAAAGCCCAATTCATTTTTCACGAAAGCGCACTTTTCCGGGCCGCCGGCTATGCCGACGGCGCGCGCGCCCTGGATGCGGGCAATCTGACCCACGACCGAGCCGACCGCCCCGCTGGCGGCGGCGACGACGACGGTTTCGCCGGGTTTGGGTTGGCCGATGTTGCGCAGGCCGACGTACGCCGTCAGGCCCGGCATGCCCAGCACGCCCAGCGCGGTGGATGGCGGCGCGATGGCGGGGTCCAGGCGACGCAGGCCCGTGCCGTCAGACAGCGCGTAATGTTGCCAGCCGGATTCCGCCAAGATGATATCGCCCTCACGCCAATCGGGATGGCGTGACGTTTTCACCCGCGCGACCGTGCCGCCCACGATCACGTCGCCAATCTCGATGGGCGGCGCGTAGGACTTGGCCGCGCTGATGCGCCAGCGCATGTAGGGATCCAGGGACAGATACTGCGTCTCCAGCAGGACCTGGCCGTCGCCAGGCTGGGGAATGGGCGCATGCTCAAAGCGGAAATCGCTGGGTTTGGGACGGCCGACGGGGCGGGAAGCCAGGACGACGCGCAGGTTTTGGGGGGCAGACATGGGGGAAATCTCCGTGAATGGGGTCAGTCGGTAGCGACAACTCGATCCTAGGCACCCGCAAGAGATAAAGGTAGACTGAACTCTCATAATTCAGACTTAACGGATTGATAATGTCAGGCGATTTCGACCCTGCCCTGCTGCGCACCTTTGTGGCCGTTTGCCGCTATGGCAGCCTGAGCCGCGCCGCGGATCACGCGGGGCGCGCGCAGTCGGCGCTAAGCACGCAGATTCGGCGGCTGGAAGAAATGGTGGGCAAGCGGCTGCTGCACCGTACAGGCCGCGGCATGTCGCCCACGACCGAAGGCGAACTGCTGCTGAGCTACGCCCACCGCATCCTGGCGCTGGGCGAGGCGGCGTCGGCTCGGCTGCGCGAGCGTGCCGTCGCCGGCAGCGTGCGCATCGGGCTATCGGAAGACGTTGCCGTAGCGGCCTTGCCGGCCGCCCTGGGCCGGTTGAAACGTTCGTGCCCGCAACTGCATCTGGAAGTGGTGGTCGACGACGGCGAACGGTTGGCCGCGCGCTGGCAGGAAGGCACGCTGGATGTGGCGTTGGGCGTCTGCGCCGCCTTTGTGGATGAACCCGTCGAGACCTGGTCGGTGGATCTGCACTGGGTGTGCGGCATCGACGACGTGCCGCGCCCCGACCAGCCGCTGGACGTGATCGTGTATGCCGAGCCCTGCTCCTGGCGCCGGCTGGTGTTCGATGAACTGACTGCGGCGGGACGCGACTTCCGGGTCTCGCTGACCAGCCACAACGTGGGTGCCACCATCGCGGCGGTGGAAAATGGGTTGGGCGTGGCGGTACTGACGACCGAGTGCATACGGCCGGACACGATGCGCGTCATCTCGATCGGGCCGGATGGCGCGTCCAGCCTGAACGCGCAGTTCGGCATGTATGCGTCGACGCGGCTGAACGAAAGCGGCCGGGCCGCGGTATCGCTGTTGCGGGAAAGCCTGCAAGGCTGGACGGCGTCCAGGCTGCCGCGCCACACGGAACTGCTCGCAACCTGACGCCGACGCCCCGCCACGCGGACAGGTCTTGCGAAAAGGCATATAGTTTTTCCCCTAGCCAAACCTTCCGCCGGGCACCGCCCGGCCTTGCCTTTTTTGCAGACCGGAAATGAAGACATCCCTGCTTGTCCTATGCCCCGTGGTGCCCGCCAACCTGGAAAGCCTGAAGCAGCGCTACGACGTCACCTATGCGCCCACGCCCGAAGAACGGCAAGCGGCCATCGCCGCGGACGCCTCGCGCTTTCAGGCGGTGCTGACCATCGGCACCATCGGGCTGACCGCCGCCGAAATCGCCGCGATGCCGGCGCTTGAACTGGTGTCATGCATGGGTGTCGGTCACGAGACCGTGGACGTGGATGCGGCCCGCGCACGCGGAATCGTCGTCACCAATGGCCGCGGCGCGAACGACGAATGCGTGGCCGACCACGCGATGGGCCTGGTGATTGCCTGCATGCGCAATTTCCGCAAGCTGGACCAGCTTTGCCGCGACGGGGTGTGGCGCACGGCGATCACGCCGCCTCCCAATGTCTCGGGCAAGCGGCTGGGCATCTTCGGCATGGGCGCCATCGGCGAAAAGCTGGCCACGCGCGCCAGCGCGTTCCGCATGCCGATCGGCTACCACAACCGCAACTCCAAGGCCGGCTCGCCCTACCAGTACTTCGACAGCCTGCTGGCGCTGGCCGAATGGAGCGATGTGCTGGTCTGCGCCGCGCCCGGCGGTGCATCCACGCACTACGCGATCAATGCAGCGGCATTGCAGGCGCTGGGCGCCGAGGGTTTCCTGGTCAACGTGGGCCGCGGCAGCATTGTGGACACGCCGGCGCTGGCATCGGCCTTAGCCACAGGAGTCATCGCGGGCGCCGGCATCGATGTCTACGAAAGCGAACCCAAGCCGCCCACCGAACTGATCGGCCTGGACAACCTGATCCTGACGCCGCACCTGGCGGGCTGGTCGCCCGAATCCATCGACGCGCAATTCACGATCTTCCTGGAGAACATCGAAGGCCACTTCTCTGGCCGCGGCGCCGTCACGCCCGTATAGATTCACTGCCCGGTGTCGCGGCAAGCAAGCCGCCGCGCATGCCGCGGCGGCCGGCAACGCAACCGGTCAACGAAACCGCAAATGCCGCCGCTGAAGTTCAGCGACGGTCCGGCACCCCATCAGCTTCATGGCGCGCTCGATTTCGATCCGCATCAAATCCAGCGCACGCTCCACGCCGGGTTGGCCGGCGGCCCCCAACGGGAACAGGTAGTAGCGGCCCAACCCCACCGCCTTGGCGCCTAGCGCCAGCGCCTTGAGCACATGCGTGCCGCGCTGCACGCCGCCGTCCATCATCACGTCGATCCGGTCACCCACCGCGTCGACGATCTCTGCCAGCTGGTCGAAAGCGCTGCGCGAGCCGTCCAGTTGACGCCCGCCGTGATTCGACAGCACGATGCCGGTGCAGCCGATGTCGACGGCCCGCTTGGCGTCTTCCACCGACATGATGCCTTTGAGGCAAAACTGGCCGTCCCATTGCCGCACCATGTCGGCGACGTCGTCCCATGACATGGCCGGGTCCAGCATTTCGGTGAAATAGCGGCTGATCGACATGGCGCCGCCGCCCATGTCGACGTGGCCGTCCAGCTGCGGCAGCCGGAAGCGTTCGTGCGTGACATAGTTCAGCGCCCAGGCCGGCTTGGCGGCGAATTGGGCGATGCCCGCCAGATTTAGCCGGAAGGGAATGGCAAAGCCCGTGCGTTTGTCGCGTTCACGGTTACCGCCGGTGATGCTGTCCACGGTCAGCATCATGACCTGGACGCCGGCCTCTTTGGCGCGAACCATCATGTCGCGGTTCAGACCGCGGTCTTTGTGGAAGTAGAACTGGTAGACCTGGGGGCCGCCGCTGATCTGGCGGGCTTCCTCCAGGCTGACCGTGCCCAGCGACGACACGCCGAACATCGTGCCGAATTTGCCGGCCGCCGCCGCAACGGCCCGCTCGCCGTCGTGATGGAACAGGCGCTGCAGGGCCGTCGGCGAACAATAGACGGGCATCGCCAGCTTCTGGCCCATCACCGTCACGGACATGTCCACTTGGGCCACGCCGCGCAGCACGTCAGGTACCAGGTCGCAGGCTTCGAACGCGTCGGTGTTGCGCCGGTAGGTGGTTTCATCGTCGGCGGCACCGTCGATGTAGTTGAAGATCGGGCCGGGCAACCGCTGGCGCGCCATGCGGCGAAAGTCGTGGAAGTTCTGGCACTGGTTCAGACGCATCGGAAGACCCTTATCAACGCTGCCCGCGTGGGCACGCGTACCGGTTTGCCCTGCCGCGCAGGCAGGGAGTCAAGCGCACCCCCGCCCCATCCGTGCAGGGTCGCGGCTGCCGTCGCGCAGGGACGGCGGCCGCAATGCCGCTGCCATCATATCGTCAAACGACCCGTCGAATCAGTCCGGATTCATTGCCGCAAACGTCGCGTCGTACTGCCCGTCACGCTCTGCCCAGCGCCGGGCCCGGTCGCGTTCAACCAGCACTTCACCCCGGGGGTAATCGCCCGTCGACAACCGTTGCATCACCTCGGCCACGTATTCCGCCAGCGGCATCGCGCGGGGATCCGAGGCCTGGCTGCCGCCGGTCAGCGCCGTTTGCACATAAGGCGGCGCCAATTCCAGCACTTGAACCGGCACCTGGCGCAGTTGGTGGCGCAGCGATTGCAGCCACGAATGCAGGAATGCCTTGCTGGCGCAGTAGGCCGGAAAGTCGGCGCGGGGGATGAAAGCCAGGTTGGAGCTGGTTGCCATCAGCACCGCGTCCGCGTTGCGTTTCAAGAACGGCAGGAACGCCGCCGTGACGCGCACGACACCCATGATGTTGGTATCGACAATGGCCTGGGTGGCGGTGGCGTCCCAGCCATCTGCGCGCACGTCTTCTGCCCGCGAAATGCCGGCGTTGGCGATCAGCACGTTCAGGTCGGGAAAGCGTTGTTGAACGTCGGCGACGACTTGGGGCAACGAGGCCGGGTCGTCCAGGTCCAACGCCATGCCGGTCAAGCCCGGCCGGCTGGCGGTGATGTCATTCAGCAAGCGTTGCCGACGTCCGGTGACGATGACGCGGTTGCCCTGGTCGTGGAACGCTTCGGCCAGTGCACGGCCAATGCCGCTTGTGCCGCCGGTGATAAGGATGGTGTTGCCAGTGGTTTTCATGATTCGCGACTCCTGGGATGCAAGACGCATCCATCAAGGTGGCGGGCTGGCAACGTCGCCGGGTGCGGTTCGTAGATCGGGATCCCGCGAACGCGCCCCACGGCAATCGGCCCCGGCATGGCAGAAGCCAAGATGGGGCGAAGCGAAGGAAGTGGGGGAAGTGACGTCATGCCAGCGCGCCTTTGTACCGTCAAGACACTCCCAGCTGGGATCCTCTCGACAAAGGACGCGTTGGATGACGGTAACGCCTACGGCCGCGCATTGCGCGCTGCGAAGCGAATTTAGCGCGGCGGGATTGCCGTCGTCAATACGCTTGCCGCATCGCTATCGACGGATGCGATCAGGCTTTGAAGCCACGCCCGATGCGCGGCGAAGGTTCCCAACTGCGCGTCGGCCGCATGCCGTTCCCGCAGGTACCGGTCCAGGTACCGGAAGCCGACCGCCTGCGCGGCTTGCCGGAGCGTGTCGTCCGGCAGGTCGCGTTCGTACAGGAAATCAAAGCGATGCAGCCAGAACCCTTGCTCGCTGCGGGCGATCACGTCGATATCGCGCGGGCGTTCGATGCTGTAGCGGTTGAATTCCAAACCGTCCTCGTCTTCCAGGACGGCGTAGACCATGCTGTCCTGGTCCCAAAGCGCGATCCAGACCGGGCCATCGGACGCGCCGGGCCGCGGGTAGGCACGCGTCGGTGGCCCGACGCAGATGCCGCGGAACGCCTCGTGCAGGCAAGTGCCGGATGACAACTGCAACAATGGCTCGGACACGCCAAGCCGCCGCAGCGCCGCGATCCGTTCTGCTTCGCTGCGGTCCGCCATCTCGGCCACCGTGCCGCCGCAATGACGGCACACGCGGGCGTCCCGCAGGATGCGCTGGCCGCATCCCGGGCAATCGATGTGCGTCGCGACAACAGGCTGCCGGGCGCGCGGCGAGCGGTCGTCGATGGTCATCAGGAATATGCCGGCCACGACCGGGCTGATCAGGCAGGCAAGCATCGTCCAACCGACAGCCTTGCGCCCCCGCCGAGCCGCCAACAGGCCGACCCCCAGGGACAACGCAATCCAAAGAAGGATAAGGGAAATGAGCATGGCGCGATGTTAAACCGATGGCGCACGCGGTTTATTTGCGCGCGGCGCTCGAAACCGCGTCCGAAGGCGGCGGGCGGGAGTAATCTTCACCCTAGCGTCAACCCTGACGCAACCCGGTCGCTTGCAACCAAAAGGAAGTCCACATGCTCAACTCTTTTTCGAAATTGCGTAAAACTGGCGTGGCCGCGTTGACGCTCGGGGTGGCCAGCGTGTTCCTTGCCGGTTGCACCATGAACGGCCCGCAAGCGTCGCCCACCGCCGCCGAAAAGCGCCAGGAACTGAATGCCGCCACCTCCGCTACCTTGTCCAAGCTGTACGAGGCCGCGCCGCAGTCCAAGCAATTGGTCGCGCAAGCCCGTGGCGTGCTGGTGTTTCCGGCGGTGCTGAGCGCAAGCTTCATCGTCGGCGCGCAGCATGGAACGGGCGTGTTGCGGGTAAACGGCCAGGACACCGGCTACTACAGCATCACGGGCGGCTCGATCGGATTCCAGGCGGGCGCCCAGTCCAAAGCCATGGTGGTGCTGTTCATGACGGATGACGCCCTGGCCAAGTTCCGCGCCAGCAGCGGGTGGACGATCGGGGCCGATGCGACGGTTGCCGTGGCGAACGTGGGCGCAAACGGCAATATCGATTCCAACACCGTGCAGCAGCCCATCGTGGGATTTGTCATGAACAACGGCGGCCTGATGGCCGGCGTGTCGGTAGACGGCAGCAAGATTTCCCCGCTGCTGCTGTAACGCCATCCGTGAACGACAGGGGCCCGCCAATCGGCGGGCCCCTGGTCTTTTACGAGTGCGGCGTCAAGCCAGCATCGGCGTCATGTCCGGGTCGCCCTGCTTCATGGCGCGACGGTACGCGTCACGAGCGCCGATGCGCTGCAGATAGGCCAGGATATTCGGATACGGCGACAAGTCGAACGGATAGAACAGCCGCATCGTCGTCAACGAGAACACCGCGATGATGTCCGCAGCGGTCAACGCGTTGCCCGCCAGATAATCGTTCGCCCCCAAGCGGGTATCGATCAGGCTCAGCGCCTGCTTGCGCCGGGCATCGGCAAACTGCACAACCGGCTTGTCTGCGGGCACCTCGGCCCGGGCCAGAACCATGCACCGCATCAGGGCGGGCTGCAGCGAGCCGTTGGCGAAATGGAACCAATAAAGATAATCCGCGAAATTCGCATCGGCCGGCGCCGCCGTCAGGCGGCCATTGCCGAACTTGGCCAGCAGGTATTCGACGATGGCGGTGGATTCGGCCAGCACGGTGTCGCCGTCGGTAATGATGGGCGCGGTGCCCAGCGGATGCAGCGCCTTGTATTCGGGCGGCGCCAGGCGGGTGACCGGGTCGCGGTCATAGACCTTCAATTCGTAGGGGATGGCGAGTTCTTCGCACAGCCACACGATGCGTTCGGATTGCGATTTTCCCAGATGATGGACGGTCAGCATGCAGATTCCCCGGTTCGGATACGCCAGCGCGTTAACCACGCCACTCTACCCTGCTTCTTCAACCCCGCGATATCCTTGGGCCATTCCCGGCAGACGCCGCTTTCCAGAACAAGGAGACCCCCGTGATCAACGAACAGGACAAGAAGCACCTTGCACGGTGCGTGGCGCTGGCCAGGCAAGCCCTGGAGTCGGGCGACGAACCCTTCGGTTCCATCCTGGTGTCCGCCGACGGCAAGGTGCTGTTTGAAGACCACAACCATGTGGCGGGCGGCGACCACACGCAGCATCCGGAATTCGAGATTGCCCGCTGGGCCGCCAACCATGTGCCGGCGTCCGAGCGGGCCAGCTGCGTCGTCTATACCTCGGGCGAACACTGCCCGATGTGTTCGGCCGCGCATGGCTGGGTAGGCCTGGGCCGCATCGTCTACGCCAGTTCGTCCGCACAGTATTCGGCGTGGATGCGCGAATGGGGCATGCCGGCGTCGCGGGTGCGGCCGCTGGCCATTGGCGAAGTGGTGGACGGCATAGAAGTCGACGGGCCGGTCGCGGAGTTTGCCGAACAAGTCCGTCTGCTGCATCAGCAGAACGTCCAAAAGCGGACCGGGGCGTAAGACACTCCGTCGGTTAACCGATAGATACATTCCGCCGAAAACCGGCAACGCTTTGACGCAATCTGCATGCTAATTTAGGCGCCCGTAACCGCCCTCGCCTGAGGGCGGCATTTTCCCCTCTATTCATGACCATGCACACGACGCCTGATCGCGATACGACTACCGCCCATAAGCCGAAGCGGATTTCCCGGATGATTCCCCTGGCGTTCGGCCTTGCGCTTGCCGTGGCTTCGCCCATTATTGCGGCGCAGAATGCAGGCGCGGTGCGGGCCCACGGCCCCGCTCAGCCTAATGGCGCCGCCGTCCAGCAGAACGCCGCCCCCCTTCAGCAGAGCGGCGCTGCCCCCCAACAAAGCGTCGCGCCGGCCCAGCAGAATGGCGCCGCCCTTGCGCCGGTCGCCAAGACCGAAATCAAGAACCAGGCCGCCTACGAAAGACTGCTGAACAACAGCGGCGTCAGCGTGCAATGGCTCTGGTCCGCCGATCGCGGCCACCTGACCGCAAAAGATGAAAACGACGTCGTGCGCATCGATGGCACGCAAGCCAACTTTGAAGGCACCTTGAAAATCAAGGGTGAAATCGTCTCGATCGACAGCGACCGCTTTGTGTTCCGCGGCACCATCCTGATCCTGGATGCGCCGGATAAAGGCCGTCGCTGCGAACGCACCGGCGACTACGAGTTCCGCGCCACTGGCAAACGCAAATACTGGCGCTTGCAGCAGATGGAAAGCTGCGGCCGCCTGACCGACTACGTCGATATCTATTACTAAGCCGCCAGCGCCTAGACCCGGAATCCACGATGCCCCCTACCGCGATCAAATGGCTGGCCAGCATTGCATTTGGCCTGTTGGTCGGCAGAGCCGCCTACGGCATGGTCAATCCGCTCTTGATCCTCGCGTTCGGGCTGAACGGGCCGGCGGCGGGCGCCGACGTGGCTGCCGAAGCCGCCACCGTCGACAAACTGCAATTGGCCGGCGGCATCATCACGCTGCTGCTGACGATCGCGGTCGCGGCGGCGCTGGTCCGCGTTCCCAATATGCGCCGCCTGATTGGCTGGGGCTGCGCGCTGCTGGGGATCTCGTTGTTGCTCACGGTCCCCATGAGCCTGCTGACGATGGACTTCCCGGCGCATGATGCGGCAACCGTGGGCGCACGCGCCGCCAATGACGCAAACACGGCGCTCTTCTTCTGGGCGCTTATCTTTGGATTGCCGTATGTCGGCGGCGGATTGGCGCTGACCATCGCCGGCGTCATCTTGATCCGTAAAAATCCGGGCCTGGCCGAGCCCAGCCCCGCGCGGCCCTAAGCGCCCCCTTACACCACGGGCAGCTTCAACACCTGTTCCGTCGTCAAGACATCCCCGAACGTGTCATCAATGCTGGCCAAGGCGGCGCGGTGCAGGCTGTCGTGCCCGACGACGCTGCCGTCGGCGCGGTCCAGGTCGCGCGTGGCGCAGGCATCTTCGGCCACGATGACGCCGTAACCCAGCGGCACGGCGTCGCGCGCGGCGCCGGCCACGCAAGCGTGCGTCATCAGGCCAGTGATCACCAGCGTCTTCACACCGGCGGCCTTCAACTGCTGGTCCAGGTCGGTCGTGGGAAACACGCTGACCGAGGATTTACGCACGACGTGGTGCTTGGCGCCCGGCTGCAGCTCGGCATGGAACTCGCCGGTGGGGCTTTGGTCGGCAAAGACCGGGCTGCCTGCGGGCGTGACGTGCTGGACGTGGTAGACGGGGATGCCCGCCTTGTCGGCGTGCGCGATCAGGCGTTGCGCATTGCCCAGGGCCGTCTTGCCCGCGGGAATGGGCAGCTTGCCGCTGAAATATTCGTTCTGGAAATCGATCACCAGCAAAGCGGTGCTGGACGCGTCGATCGAGGCCGGGGCGGCGGCGCCGGCCAGCGTGCGGATGGTGGGATGGTTCACGGCTTGCCTCTTGGAGTGAAGTGGAAGAAGCCCCAGTGTCCCGCTAACGCCAGGTTGGCGATAGTGGCCCGATGGACAACAATTGCTAGAATCGGGCCAAAGCCGTCCTGCCCCTGCACCGGCCCTGCGCCAGCCACCCCACGCCCGCCATGCATACCGTCGCCGTCATCGCCTTTGAAGGCATCAGCCCGTTCCATCTGTCCGTCCCCTGCATGGTGTTCGGCGACGATCTGGCCCGCTTGGGCGTGCCGCGGTATCAGCTGCTGATCTGCGGTGAACGAACCGGGCTGATCCCCACGATGTCCGGGTTCAACATCGAGGTCGAACACGACCTGTCGGCGCTGGCCCAGGCCGACACCATCATCATGCCCGCGTGGCGCGACCCCGAGGAATCCACGCCCCCCGCGCTGCTGGACGCGTTGCGGGCCGGCCATGCCCGCGGCGCCCGCATCGCCGGGCTGTGCCTGGGCACCTTCGTGCTGGCCGAAGCGGGTTTGCTTGATGGGCGTACGGCGGCCACGCACTGGGTATGGGGCGACGATTTCGAGCGCCGGCATCCGAAAGTCCGCCTGGACCGGAAATCCCTGTACATCGATGACGGCGATATCCTGACGTCCGCGGGCACTGCCGCCGCCATCGATTGCTGCCTGCACTTGCTGCGCCGCGATCACGGTGCCGAGATCGCCAACCGCGTTGCCCGCCGCATGGTCGTCGCCCCCCATCGGCATGGCGGCCAGGCCCAATACATCGAGCAGCCGCAACCCGAACGCAAGGGCTCGGACATGCTCAGCGCCACGTTGGACTGGGCCATCGAAAACCTGCAGCAGCCCCTGACGCTGGACCTGCTGGCCGACAAAGCCGGCATGAGCCGCCGCAACTTCACGCGGCGATTCAAGGCGAAGACGGGCGCCACGGTATCCGGCTGGGTGTTGAACCACCGCCTGGCCGCCGCGCAGCGCCTGCTTGAGACCAGCGGACAGGCAGTGGACCAGATCGCTGAAAACGTCGGTTTCGGGTCGTCGGTGTCGTTTCGGCAGCACTTCACGCACGCGTTCGCGATTTCGCCTTCCGCCTACCGCAAGCAGTTCCGGGCAAACGTCGCGTAGGCCTTACCGGATATCGCTTGCCAGCAATGGCGTGCCGGCCCGGGCCACCACGACGCCTAGCGGTTCGCCACCAGCCAATCCCGCGGCGAGGCCCCCATCCGTTGCCGGAAGGCTTTGGATAAGGACGACGCACTGGCAAAACCCAACTCGTCCGCGATCAGTTTTACAGGGCGGCCTGACCGCATCATCGATGCCGCCAGGCTCAAGCGCCAGTCGGTCAGGTAGGCGGCCGGCGTCGTGCCCGTGGCGTCCTTGAAGGCGGCAGCAAAGGCGCTGCGCGACATGCCGGCGATGGCCGCCATTTTCTCCAGCGGCCAATCGTCGCGCGGCGCCTGGTGCAGGGCCACCAGCGCCCGGGCCAGCTTCGGATCCGCCAGCCCCATCACCAGCCCACTGCTGACTCCGGCCTGTGCGGGGTGATCCAGTATCCACCGCAGCAATTGGATCAGCACCACTTCAAACAGCCGATCCGCCAAAAGGCGCGAACCGCAACGTACGTTGTCGGCCTCGGCAAACAGCAGATCCAAGGCGGGCCGCAGCCCTTCGACGGCGTTCAGCGGCACCCGCAGCACCGGCGGCAAAGACTGCACAAGGGGATTGCGCTCGCCGCCATCGAAATCCAGCGCCGCGCAGGTGAAGTCCGACCCGGCGACGGGCGGATTGATGAACTCATGGTGCATGGCGCGGGGATAGAACAGCAGCGTCGGTTCGGTCAGCGTCATGCGTTGGGGGCCGGCCGCGCCAGCCAGGTGCCGGATTTCCATTTCGCCCTGGCGCAGCACATGCAGAAAGCCCCTGCCCGGCTGCGCCTCGAAGGTCTGGATACCGCAGAGCGCCCCCGTGTGGAACAGGCTGGCGCGCACGCGGAAGCGGTCCAGCAGGGCCGACAGACGATCAACGGGGGGAAGCATCGGGGTATTCATGGCTTGGACTATAGGACATGTTTTGTGGACATAACAGACCCATAAATCCAGGAATTGTACGTACGATTCCCTTAACCCGCCACTACCCGGCGGCGTCCCCTACCCAGACAGGAGTAATGACCATGACCCGCGTATCCCTCATCGATTCCAGCAACACCACCGCCGACCGCGCTGCGCTGCTGACCCAGATCCACGGCGCCTTTGGCGCAACGCCCAACATGTTCAAGGCCGTGGCCAATTCGCCCGCCGCGCTGCAAAGCATGTGGGGCGCGTTCGGCGCCTTGAGCAGCGGCGTCATCCCGGCAAAGCTGGGCGAACAGATTGCCGTGGCGGTGGCCGACCGAAATGCCTGCGAATATTGCCTGGCCGCCCACACGGCGCTGGGCCGCAAGGCCGGCGCCAGCGCGGAAGAGATGTCGGCAGCCCAGGCCGGCCAAGCGACGGACCCCAAGACGGCCGCCGCCTTGCGCTTTGCGTTGCAGTTGGTGGAAGCACGCGGCCAGGTCAGCCAGGCGGACGTGCAAGCCGTGCGCGCCGCGGGCTTCAACGACGAAGCCATCGTCGAAATCCTGGCGCATGTGGCGCTGAACCTGTTCACGAACTATGTGAACGTGGCGTTTGCGGTGCCGGTGGACTTTCCCGGCGTGAAGCTGCGCCGAGCGGCGTAAGCGCATGGCGGGACGCGGGCGTGGCCCGCCGGCTTGCCGGCAGCCCGCCGCAGCCCCGCCAGCGCTTATGCCTGGCTGCGCGAGGCGTCCCAGATCGCCATCAGCTGCGTGATCGCGGCGTCGAAGGTGGGATAGCGGACACCATCGCGCGCTAGCGTGGACACTCCCACCAGGAACCCGTCAAACACGCACGCCAGGGACCGAGCGTCCGTCGTGGCGGACAACTCGCCACTGGCAATGCCGCGCTCCACGCAATGGACGAAGCCCGCGCGGGTGCGCTGGCGTGAGGCCGTCAGGGGTTTGGTCACGTCCGCGTGCTCGGGCGTCGGTGCGCTCATGACGCCCAGCGCCACCATGCAGCCCTTGGGATGCCCCCGCTCGCACTGCATCTTCGACGATTGGCGCAACGCCAGTTCGACCGCATCGCGGGCGGGCATGGCGTCGTCCCACAGGCATTCCGTGACCTGCGCATAGGTCTGCAAATAGCGCTGCACGGTCTCTTGAAACAAGGCCTCTTTCGACCCGAAGGCTGCGTAGAAGCTTGGCGCGGAAATGCCGCCGCCAATGCCGGCTTTCAGTTGGCTCAACGACGTGGAGTCGTAGCCCTGCTCCCAGAATAGATGCAACGCCTGGTCGATCGCCTGGTGACGATCAAACGCGCGCGGCCGGCCCATCTGCGCCATATCAGACTCCTTTGGTCACGACATCCATACTACTCGATACAAAAGTCGTTGACAACGCGCTGGCTCGCACCCTACATTTGTACCGATCGATATATAAATGGTGAGGCATAGCCGACGGTCAGCCGTCCGCCCGTCTGCCCGATCGGTCCCGATTCATCTTCAAAAGGATTTTTGTGTGAGCCACTTTCCCACTCAGGCCGGACAGCCCGCCTCCGACCGCCTGCCCGTCTCTGCCCTGCTGGCGCTGGCGATGACCGGCTTTATCTGTATCGTCACCGAGACCTTGCCCGCCGGACTGCTGCCGCAGATCAGCGACGGGCTGGATGTCAGCGCGTCCCTGGCCGGCCAGATGGTCACCGCCTATGCGCTGGGTTCGCTGCTGGCGGCCATTCCGCTGACGATCGCCACCCGCGGCTGGCGGCGCCGCAACGTCCTGCTGCTGACCATCGTCGGCTTCCTGGTCTTCAATTCGGCCACGGCCCTGTCATCCCATTACGGAGTGACCTTGGTGGCGCGATTCTTTGCCGGCGTGGCGGCGGGGCTGGCCTGGAGCCTGCTGGCCGGTTATGCGCGACGCATGGTCGCCCCCTACCAGCAAGGCCAGGCGATGGCGCTTGCCATGGTAGGCACGCCCATCGCCTTGTCCCTGGGCGTGCCGCTGGGCACCTTGCTGGGATCCGCGGTGGGTTGGCGCGCGGCGTTCTGGATCATGTCCGGATTGACGCTGGTGCTGATCGCCTGGGTGCTGGCCAAAGTGCCCGACTACCCCGGCCAGTCCGCCCACGAGCGGATGCCGCTGCGCCGCGTCTTAACGACGCCTGGCGTGCGGCGCGTGCTGGCCGTCGTCATCGCGTGGATGCTGGCCCACAACATCCTCTACACCTACATCGCGCCCTTTGTCGCGCCTGCCGGACTGGGCGCGCGGGTGGACCTGGTGCTGTTCATATTTGGGGCGTCCGCGCTTGTCGGCATCTGGATCACGGGCAAGCTGGTCGACCGCCACTTGCGCTCGACGGTGCTGGCCAGCCTGGCCGCGTTTGGCGCCACCGCGCTTGCGTTTGGCCTGGTCCCGGCAAACCCGACCGTGATCTACGTGGGAATCGCGGTGTGGGGAATCAGCTTTGGCGGCGCGGCCACGCTGCTGCAGACGGCGCTGGCAGACGCAGCCGGCCGCGGCGCCGACGTGGCGCTGTCCATGAATGTCGTCGCCTGGAATGGGGCGATTGCCGGCGCGGGCGTGGTGGGCGGCATGTTGCTGGACGTGTGGGGCGCAAGCGCTTTCCCGTGGGCCCTGGTAATCCTGGCGGGCATTGCGTTCATGATTGCGTCGTCGGGTCACGCTTACGCGTTCCGGCCCGGGCTGCGCAGTTCGGGTGCGGTCGTCGTCGGACATTGACCGAGGTCGGCCCGGGCAGGCATTAAATTGCAGATTGAAACGTTTTGTCGCCCGGGGGCCGGCCCCCGCCCGGGCGACGCCAGTACAATTCCCCGCGCTCTCCTCTCTTTTTTCACTCCGGCCGCCTTTCTCCCCATGTCCAACCTCATCGTCCACGGTGGCACGCCCCTGCGCGGCCGCGTCATTCCTTCGGCCAACAAAAACGCCGTACTTCCCATTCTGTGCGCTACGCTGTTGACGGATCAGCCGTTGAAGCTGCATGGGGTCCCGGACATCACGGACGTGCGCAAGATCCTGGACATCTTCCGCACGCTGGGCAGCGAAGTCCGGCTGGATGAAGCCAGCCGCACGCTGGATCTGCACCACAAACACACTCAGTTCGACGCCACCGCCCACCGCCTGCCGGAAGAAATGCGGTCATCCATCATGTTGGTGCCGCCGCTTCTGGCCCGCTTTGGCGTGGCGCGGCTGGAAGACAACGTGAAGGGCTGCACGCTGGGCGTGCGCGAGATCGACCCGCACGTGGAGATCTTCCGTTCATTCGGCGGCGAGGTCGAGCGCGCAAGCGGCTCCTTGCTGGTGCGCAGCAGCGGCGCGCTCAAACCCACCCATCATTGGCTGGACTACGCGTCGGTCACCACGACCGAGAACTTCGTGCTGTGCGCGGCGGCCGCCGAAGGTGAATCGTCGCTGACCAACGCCGCTTCCGAGCCGCACGTGCAGGAATTCTGCCGTTTCATGACGATGATGGGCGCCGATATCGACGGTATCGGCACGTCCCGCCTGACAGTGCGCGGCGGCACGCGCTTGGGTGGCGGCGAGTTCACGTTTGAAGAAGACTTCCACGAAATCACCACGTTCCTGGCGCTGGGCGCCATCACGGGCGGCGACGTCGTGGTGCGCAACCGCACGCCGGGCAATTTCCCGCTGATCGACCGCACGTTCGCCAAGTTCGGCGTGCAGATCGAACACAAGGACGGCTGGTCGCGCGCGTTGCGCGCCGGGCCGCTGAAGGTGCAGACGCCCTTCACCAGCAATGTGCTGACCAAGGTGGAAGCGGCGCCGTGGCCGTATTTCCCAGTGGACCTGCTGCCGATTTTCATCGCGCTGGGCGTGTGCGCCGAGGGCAACGCGATGTTCTGGAACAAGGTGTACGACGGTGCCCTGGGCTGGACGGGCGAGCTGTCGAAGTTCGGCGCGCACGTGTTTTCGTCGGACCCGCACCGGGTGGTGACCTTCGGCGGCAATCCGCTGACGCCCGCGGTGGTCGAAAGCCCCTACATCATCCGCGTCGCCATCGCCCTGTTCATGGTGGCCAGCAGCATCAAGGGCCGCTCCGAAATCCGCAACGCGACCCCGATCCGCCGGGCGCATCCGCAGTTCGTGGAAAACCTGCGCAGCCTGGGCGTGCAGGTGGAATGGACGAGCGAAGAGTAAGGCAGCTTAGCCCGCCGCCCTGCCCAAGAATTCCAGCACCGCCATGTAAGAGCCCTCGTTGCCCGCCGCGTTCGCGGCGGGCGTGCCGCCGGCGTCCAGCAGCAGTCCCGACATCGCATGCGGCTTGCTGATTAATGTTGCCGGCAAGTAGGGATAGTGCACGTGGTGCCCCGCCCCCATGCAGACATGATGGAAGGTGGGCAGGCCGTGCGACTGGCGCTGCCGCATCACGATTTCTGAATAAGCGGTGCTGGGCCAGAAGCCGTCGTCGGACGCGCTGACCAGCATGACCGGGCCGGGATAGTTTTCAACCGGGATGCGCGCGCGTTCGAATGCGGCGCTGTCGCGGGTGGCGCTCAGGAATGCGTGGGTCTGCCGGTATGGCGGTTCCGACGCGTAGGCCGCTTCCCAGTCGGCGCTGGCGTTGTCTTGCCACAGATGCGGCAACGGTTCGCCGCCCTGCGTCCAGACCTGTGCATTGCGCCCCGTTCCGGGCGCACCGGCACTGACCACGCCATGCGTGACGGGCGACGGCACGTAAGCCACGACCGCACTGACGAGTTCCGGATAGTGCGAGGCCACCAGCAGCGAGGTCTCGCCGCCCCGGCTGATGCCGGACAACGCGACAAAGCCGTCGCGCGGCGCCAGTTCGGCGCGGGCCCACTGCAGCACATGCTGGAAATACTCCAGCGGCATGTCGTTCAGGTACTTGGGCCGCCCTTCGTAGTTGAAGATGGCCAGGGCCAGGCACTGGAACCCGCGGGCGGCGAAGAGCGCGGCGCGCGGCGCATTCACGCCGCCCGACGAACCGTTCATGTAGATCACCAGCGGATGCGGACCGGGCCCGGCCGGCGTATAGAGTTCGCCCGACACCGTCATGCCGCCGACCTGTTCGCGCACCGCGCGATGGGTCACGCCCTCTTCCAGGAATTCCTGCACCAGCCGCGCCGAGGCGACGTGGCTGCCGTCGGTCGCTTCGATCTGGATGACCAGGGGATCCGTGCGATCGGGCGGAAACACCACGCGGCTCATGTCTTCGCACACCATCGACCACACGATGCCCATGGCTGAGGGTTCGGCATAGCTGCCCGAGACGGGGCTGTCGCGCCCCAAGTCCAGGCTGCCGTCGTGGCCGGCCACGAAGACCGCTTGCGAGCGCCATGGGGCGCCACACATCTGCATGGTGGCGGTGACGGTGATGAAGGCGTAGGCCGGAAAGCCGTCGATGCGGATGTCGCGGGCGACGTCGATCAGCGCGAATTCGGGATTGACGGTGATGCGGGCTTGTTCAGTCACGGGGTGTCCTTACGCTTTCAGATCGGTCTTGGGTACGCCGTTGGCCTTGATGACCTGGGCCCACATGGCGGATTCGTCGGCAATCACCTTGTCCAGATCGGCGGACGACGTGAACTCCACCGCCACGCCCTGTTCGGCGAACTGCTGCACCAGGCTGGGGTCCCGCGTGCCTTCGCGCACCGCGTTCTCCAGCACTTTCACCACGTCCGCCGGCATGGCGGCGGGGCCGGAGATCATCATGCGGGTGTAGAGCTCGAAGTCGTCCACGCCGGCCTCTTTCATGGTGGGCACGTCAGGCAGGCTGGACAGCCGCTTGTCGGCGGTCACCGCCAGCACCTGCAGCTTGCCCGACTTGATATTGGCCAGCGCGGAGGTGGGGAAGTCGAACGTGCTTTGCACCGTGCCGGCCATCAGGTCCAGCAGCGCGGGGCCGCTGCCCTTGTAGGGCACGTCCTGAAACTGGGTGCCAGTCTTGGACTGGAAATGCAGCAGCGCCAGGTGGTTGATGACGCCACGGCCGGCATGGGCGCAGGTGATGTCGCCCGGCTTCTTCTTGGCCAGCGCGATGAATTCCTGCACGTTCTTCACGCCCAGCGCAGGGTGCACGATCAACAGCATGGGCGACTTGCCCATCGACCCCAGTTGCTTGAAGTCCGACTGCTGGTACGGCAGGTTGTTGTACAGCAAGGGGTTCAGGATCATGCCGTTGGTGCCGGCGAACCCCAGCGTATAGCCATCCGGCTCGGCGCGCGCCACGGCCACCGTCGCGATGATGGCCTGGCCGCCGGGGCGGTTTTCGACCACCACGTTCTGCTTGAGCGTCTTGCCCATGCGTTCGGCCAGCGCGCGGGCGGCGATGTCGGTCAGGCCGCCGGGCGCAAAACCCACCAGCAGCCGCACGGGGCGCGTAGGGAACGTGCTCTGGGCCCAGACGGGACGGGACATCAGGGGCAGCGCGGCAAGCGCGCCCAGGGCGTGGCGGCGATTCATTCGCATACGAGTCTCCAGCAAGGAAACGGTATGTTGTATGCAATCTGATTCGTCCGCCATTTAGGGATATCCCGTGAGGGCCTCCCCCAACAGCGGTCAAGCCCCGCCGTCAGGCCTTGGTCATCAGCTTCTTCCAGCCTTCCAGGCCCAGCTTGTTCATCGTGTCGATGTTCTTTTCATAGATCTCGGCGGCGTCCGGGAACGACTCCACCGCGCGGTCGATGCTGTCTTCGCGCAAGAGGTGCAGGATGGGGTACGGCGACCGGTTCGTGTAGTTCTCGATGTCGTCAGGTTGCGTATCGGCGAACTGGAACAGCGGGTGGAAGGTGGCCACCTGCAATTCGCCCACCAGGCGCATGCGCTTGAGCAAGCGGTCGGACAACTCTTCGAAATCGTTGAAATCCAGGAAATCGTCCAGCGCGTCGGGAATGATCAGCAAAGTCGTGTCGACCTTTTCCGGATCGGTCTCGGCCAGCAGCGCCAACTCGTCCTGCAGGTCGGTCAGCACGCCCTCGGCGTCGGTGGCGTCGCTGACGGCAAAGCGGATCTGGTCCTTGACCTGGACCGCTTTGGCGAACGGACAGAGGTTCAGGCCGATCACGGCCTTGGTCAGCCAATCGCGGGTTTCGGCAACCACGTTGGCGTAGGCGTCGGAAGTGGAAATCATCGGGTCAGTCCTGAAAAAGAAAGAGCGCAAGGCCTGGCGGCCCGCGCTCTGTGGGGCGTGCGTGTGCGTCAGGCAGCCGGCATGGCCGCCATGGTTTGGGCGACCGCGGCGGTCAGCTTCTTGCCGTAAGGCACGTGCAGGAATTCATTGGGACCGTGGGCGTTGGACTTGGGGCCCAACACGCCGCAGACCATGAACTGGGCCTTGGGGAAGCCCTTTTGCAGGATGCTCATCAGCGGAATCGTGCCGCCCTGGCCGATGTAACCGCAGGGTTGGCCGTAGTATTGCTGGGACGCGGCGTCCAGGGCCTGGGTCAGCCACGGCACGGACGCCGGGGCGTTCCAGCCGGTGGCGGCGCCCTCGTTGGCCTTGAAGATGACCTTGGCGTTGTAGGGCGCGTCGGCTTCCAGCAATTCCTTGATCTCTTGCGAGGCGGCCACGGCGTCCACCAACGGCGGCAGGCGCAGCGACAGCTTGAACGCGGTGCGCGGGCGTAGCACGTTGCCGGCGCTGGACAGCGGCGGCAGGCCTTCGGCACCGGTCACCGACAGGGTCGGACGCCAGGTGCGGTTCAGCAGGGCCTGTTCGGGTTCGGTCGTCATCGGCAGCACGAAGCCGCCTTCAGCGCCGCAGCTCCAGGGGAAACGGCGCCAGACTTCGTCGCCCAGGATGCGCGCGGTGGCGGACACCTGTTCAATGCGTTCGGCGGGAATCTCGCAGTGCAGGCTTTGCGGCAGCAGACGGCCGGTGCCGCTGTCTTCCAGACGGTCCAGCAGATGGCGCAGGATGCGGAACGACGACGGCACGACGCCGCTGGAGTCGCCCGAGTGCACGCCTTCGTCCAGCACCTGGACTTCCAGCGTGCCCGACACCATGCCGCGCAGCGACGTGGTCATCCAAAGTTGGTCGTAGTTGCCGGCGCCCGAATCCAGGCACACCACCAGGGCCACGTTGCCCAGGCGGTCGCGCAGCGCGTCCACATAGGGCAGCAGGTCATAGCTGCCGGATTCTTCACAGGTCTCGACGATGCCCACGCAGCGCGGACGCGGAATGCCCTGCTTGTCCAGCGCCATGATGGCGGTCAGCGAGGCATACACGGCGTAGCCGTCATCCGCGCCGCCGCGGCCATACAGCTTGCCGTCTTCGTACTTGGGCGTCCACGGGCCTAGACCCGCGCGCCAGCCCGAAAATTCCGGCTGCTTGTCCAGGTGACCGTACAGCAGCACGGTGTCGCCGTTGTCGCTGCGGGTGGCGGGCGCGTCGAAGAAAATGACGGGCGTGCGGCCCGGCAGACGCACCACTTCCAGCTTCAGGCCCGACACCTTCTGCGCTTCGACCCATTGCGCCGCATCGCGCACCACGCGCTCGATGAACGCGTTCTTTTCCCAGTCGGCATCGAACGCCGGGCTCTTGGCGGGCACGGCGATGTAGTCGGTCAGCGCGGGGATGATCTCGTTATCCCATTTGTCGTCGACAAATTCCTGGAGGGCCTTGGGGTCCAGGGTGGGCGGCAGTGCGTCTTCGGGGATACGTGCGTTCATGGCGCGGGATCCTGTGTGTGCGGGAAAGGGTAATTTTCTATTTTATGCCTGAGCGCGCCCGGCGGCATCTTTTGTCCCCGTTTGATCGCCCAACGCGCGAAAACGGTGTCGTCATCTGGCCGCGTAGGCCTCGATCCGGCTCCATACCTGGCGGGCCAGCGGCTTGGCGTTGTCGACCGACTGGTACAGCCGGATCTCCATATGGATATCGTTGCGGGCGCTGTCGGCGCGCACGAGCGTGCCGGCCCGCAGGTCGGCTTCGATCAGCGTATGCGGCAACCAGGCCAGGCCGAAACCCTGGCGCGCCATCGCGTGCAAGGCATCGGCCAGATCGGATTCATACATGGTCTGCAGCAGCGGCACCACGCAAAGCCCGCGCAGGCGGTCATGCAGGATGCGGCCCAGCGACATGCTATCCGCGTAGGCCAGGAACGGCACGGCGGGGTCCGAGGCCAGCTTGGGCACGGCGTGGCGCGGGTGCCGCCCGCCCGGGCTGACGGGCGCGCTGACGGCCACCAGCTTGTCGGCGCCGACGCGCCGGCACCGGTAGCCGGGGTTGTCGATCTTGGCGTAGAGCGGCTCGTGCGCATGGCACAGCAGGAAATCCACCTCGCCGTCCGCCAGCATGTCCACCCCGTAGTTCAGCGTGGTGGTGATGACTTTCAGCTGGAACGCCGGCATGCCCTGCTGCACGCTGGCCATCACGCCCGGCAGCACGGAATGCGCCAGCGTCTTGCCCGAGGCGATGGTGATCTTGCGGTTGCGCTCCTGCTCGGGCTTTTGCAGCGCCTGGCGCGTGTCGCGCAGGATGTCCAGCACGTCGATGGCCGCAGCCAGCATGCTGCGCCCCGCCGGGTTGAGGGTGGTGGCCTGATGGCCGCGCTCAACCAGCGGCACGCCCGCCCATTCCTCAAGCGCCTTGATGCGGCGCCCGAACGCCGGATGCGTCACGCTGCGCGCCTCGGCCGCCTGGAACATGTTGCGCGACTTCGATAAGGCGACGAAGTCTTCCAGCCATTTGATGTCCATATCTCCTCCGCCCTGTGCCGAATCGGCACATGGGTGGCTCATTTTGCACAACCCAGATACATCTGGCAACTAACATCGCGGCGTCCATTCCTTGGAAACGCCGATGTCCGACTCCCCTGTCCTGCTCAAATCCATCCGCAGCCATTTCCTGGGCGGCGTCGAAGCCGTGGCCGGCGGCGTGCCGATGCTGCAGAAAAAAGTGGTGGATAACGCATCGGCCCGCTTGATCGACATGAACGGCGGCTACAGCGTCGGCCAGCTTTACGTGCAGGAATACCGGCTGGCCAAGCCGCTGCATCCCTACCCCGTGTTGCTTTGGCACGGCGGCGGCATGACGGGCGCGCAATGGGAGAGCACGCCCGACGGCCGCGAAGGCTGGCTCTGGCGCCTGCTGCAGGCGGGCTACGACGTGTTCGTGTCCGATGCGCCCGAGCGCGGCCGCGCGTCCTGGGCGATGTATCCGCAGGTCTACGACAGCGCGCCGATCTTCCGGTCCAAGGAAGAAGCCTGGCGCCTGTTCCGCATCGGCCCGGCCTCGGGCTATGCGCCCGCCGGGCAACCGCGCCACGCCTATCCGGCGCAGCAGTTCCCCATCGACGTTTTCGACACTTTCGCCAAGCAGTTCGTGCCGCGTTGGCTGACGCATGGCGACATGGCGCTGGACGCGTACCGGCAATTGCTGGAACTGGCTGGCCCCTGCATCGTCTTCGGCCATAGCCAGGGCGGCGGCTTCGCCACGCTGCTGGCCCATGAATACGCCGCCACCATTCGCGCCGTCGTCGCGCTGGAACCCACCGGCACCCCGGCCGCCGTGCCCTGGCAGTTGCCCCCGCACCTGCTGGTGTGGGGCGATCACTTTCAGGCGGACGAGACCTGGCTGCGCTACCGCGCCCAGACGGACGCCTATTGGCGGGCCCTGCGTGCCGCCGGCGTCCGCGCCGAAACGCTGGACCTGCCTTCCGCCGGCATCGCCGGCAATTCCCATTTCTGCATGCTGGACCGCAATAGCGACCAGATAGCCGGATTGATCGTCGATTGGCTCGACCGCAGCCTCGACTAACCTTCGCCTGGAGACACAGATGAACTTCAAGAAATCCACCATCGCCCTGGCGCTGCTGACCGGCGCCACGCTGGCCGCCGGCGCCGCTTCGGCGCAACAGGCCACCGACTACCCCTCCAAGCCCCTGCGCCTGATCGTGCCGTTCGCCCCCGGCGGCACCGCCGACATCATCGGCCGCGTCTTCGCCGCGCAACTGGGCACCGAACTGGGCGCCACCGTGGTCGTGGAAAACAAGGCGGGTGCCGGCGGCTCGATCGGCACGCGTTACGTCGCCGATGCCGCCCCCGACGGCTACATCTTGCTGCTGGCCTCCTCCAGCACCCACGGCACCAACCCCGCCGTGTACAAGTCGCTGACCTATGACGCCGTGCAGGACTTCACCGCGATCACGCAACTGGTGACCGTGCCGGGCGTGCTGAGCGTGACGAAGGACTTCCCGGCGGCAGACTTGAACGCGCTGATCGCCACCTCCAAGGCGAATCCGGACCGCTACACCTACGCCTCGTCGGGCGCGGGCGGCCTGGGCAACCTGGCCATGGAGCTGATGAAGTCGATGACGGGCGCCAAGCTCATGCACATCGCCTACCGCGGCGCAGGCCCGGCGTTCACCGACGTGATCAGCGGCCAGGTGTCGATGATCTGGGAACCGGTGCCGGCATCGCTGCCCTACATCAAGGGCGGCCAGATTCGTCCGATCGCCATCGCCGCCGATACGCGTTCGCCGGAACTGCCCGACACGCCGACCTTCAAGGAAGCCGGTCTGCCGCGCTATGAAGCCAATGCCTGGAACGGCCTGCTGGCGCCCAAGGGCCTGCCGGAAGACGTGAAGAAGAAGCTGCACGACGCTTCGGTGAAGGCGCTGAACACGCCGGAAGTGAAGGCCAAGATGGCCAGCCTGGGCGGCACGGTCGTGGCCGGCACGTCGGATGAATTCCAACAGGTCATCGCCAGCGACGTGAAGAAGTGGAAGAACGTGGCGGCCGACGCCAAGATCCAGCTGGATCAATAATCGTCTCGATACCGCGCTAATGAAAAATGCCCCGCAAGGGGCATTTCTCATTGCATGGCTGGAGCCAGGACTGCCGCGACGAACGCCATCGGCGCCATCAGCGGCATCGCCCCCATCAGGCGCCCAGCAGCGCCGGCTCCGCACCGCGGCCCAACGCGGGCGCTTCCTCGTCGATCACCCGGCCGCCGGCTTGCAGCTTGAACACCGCAACCGCTTCGCGCAGGCGTTGCGCCTGGGTTTCCAGCGACGCGGCGGACGCCGCCGCTTCTTCGACCAGCGCCGCGTTCTGCTGCGTCACGCTGTCCATCTGCGACACTGCCTGGTTCACCTGCTGGATGCCCTGCGACTGCTCTTCGGACGCGCTGGAGATCTCGTTGATGATGTCCGTCACGCGGCGCACCGACACCACGATCTCTTGCATGGTGGCGCCGGCGGCTTCCACCTGGTCCGATCCGATCGACACCTTCTGCACCGACTCGTCGATCAAGCCCTTGATTTCCTTGGCCGCCTGGCCGCTGCGCTGCGCCAGCGCGCGCACTTCGCTGGCCACCACCGCAAAGCCCTTGCCCTGCTCGCCCGCGCGCGCCGCTTCCACGGCCGCGTTCAGCGCCAGGATGTTGGTCTGGAAGGCGATACCGTCGATCACGCCGACGATGTCGGCGATGCGCTTGGAGCTATCGGCGATGCCGCGCATGGTGCCCACCACGTCGCCCACGGCCTTGCCGCCGCGGGTGGCCACTTCAGAGGCCGCCGTCGCCAACTGCGAGGCGCTGCGCGAACTGTCGGCGTTGTTCTTCACGGTGGATGACAATTCGTCCATGCTGGCCGCGGTTTCCTCCAGAGAGGCCGCCTGCTGCTCGGTGCGGGAAGACAGGTCGATGTTGCCGGCCGCGATCTCGCGCGAACCGGTGTGGATCTCTTCCACGCCCAGGCGCACGGCGGACACAGTACGGGCCAGGCTGTCCTGCATGCGCTTGACCGCGGCATACAGCACGCCGATTTCGTTGTCGCCGCGCTGCTCGATACGGTTGCTGAGGTCGCCGCTGGCGATGCGGTCAAACAGGCGGCCGGCATCATGCAGCGGACGGAACACCGACCGCGCGAAGACCACGTACAGGCTTACCACCAGCACGGCCACCACGGCCAGCAGACAGACCAGCAGCACGATCGCGCCGTTGATGCGCGCAGACGTGTCGCGCGCCACGCGCTGACCCACATCGTCCGCATAGTCCACGTACTTCTGGATGGCCTGCGTGAAGGCGATGCCCAGCGGGGTGACCTTTTCCAGGTTCAGCCGGCTGGCGTCCTGCGGTTTGCCGGCGCGGATGGCGGCCACCATCGGCGCGATTGCGTCGCGCTGATAGACGTCGTAGGCGGCCAGTGCGGCGTCGAACAAGGGCTTGCCCTCGGCGGACGTCTCAGGCTGCTTGCGTGCGCTGTCGATCAGGTCCGACGCCTTCTTGGTATAGCCGTCCAGCCGCTGCATGCTGGCCAGCGTGTCGATGCTTTTGCCTTCCAGCAGCGCGCTCTGCGCCGCCAACAGGACCAGGCGCGCACGCAGCAATTCAGCGCCTGCGCCGTCCACGGCGTTGGCACGGACCAGGTTGGTGTCCAGCAGCAATTCAATCGAAGTGCGGTTGGACGTCAATTGCTGGTACACGGCTGCGCCAGTTACCAGGAAAAGCGCAAAAAAGACGCCCAAGGCGGACGTCAGGATTGCGCGGATACTTAAATTCTTGAACATGAAAGGCCACTCCGGGTTGCGTAACGCTCATCCGGTTAACGGCCCAATGCAATGAAAAGTTAAATATCTCATTGGGTTACATGCAAAACGCGGCTTCTGCGCCCTGCCCTGGACGAAAAAAACGGGCCGCAGGGCCCGTTTTGTTCCTGTGCCCGACGTGCGGGCCTGGCGTTGCTTGTCCGGCCTTACTTCAGCCAGACGCGCGCGTTGCGGAAGATGCGCATCCACGGGCTGTACGTGCCGCCCTGGTCCGCATTGCCCCACTTTTCGGGCGCCCACGACATCATGACGTTGCGCGTCACGCGTTCCGGGTGCGGCATCATGACCGTGAAGCGGCCATCGGCCGTGGTGACGGAAGTCAGGCCGCCCGGGCTGCCGTTCGGGTTGAACGGGTAGGCTTCGGTGGCTTGGCCACGGTTGTCGATATAGCGTGCGGCAGTCAGCACACGGCTGGCGTCGCCCTGCTGCGAGAAATCGGCAAAACCTTCGCCGTGCGCCACGGCGACCGGGATGCGGGCGCCTTCCATACCGTTGAAGAAGATGGACGGCGACTTGGCCAGTTCCACCATCGACAGGCGGGCTTCGTACTTTTCCGACTGGTTGCGCGTGAAGCGCGGCCAGTGCTCGGCGCCGGGAATCATCGGCGCCAACGCGGCCATCATCTGGCAGCCGTTGCACACACCCAGCGCGAACGTGTCCGGACGCGCGAAGTACGCAGCGAACTGGTCCGACAGCTTGCTGTTGAAGCGGATGGTGCGCGCCCAGCCTTCGCCAGCGCCCAGCACGTCGCCGTAGCTGAAACCGCCCACGGCCACCAGGCCCTGCATCTGCGCCAGGTCCACGCGGCCGGCCAGCAGGTCGGTCATGTGGACGTCGATGGCTTCGAAGCCCGAGGTGTCAAACGCCCAGGCCATTTCGACCTGGCTGTTGCAGCCCTGCTCGCGCAGGATGGCCACGCGCGGACGCTTACCGGTGTTGATGAACGGCGCGGCGATGTTCTCTTGCGGGTCGAAGGACACATTCGGGCTCATGCCCGGGTCGGTCGTGTCGTTCCAGACGTCCAGTTCAGCTTGAGCGCACGCGGGGTTGTCGCGGCGCGCCATGATGCGATAGGACACTTCGCTCCAGGCGCGGCCCAGATCGGCGCGCGGCTGGCCCCAGACCTTCTTGCCATCGCGGTAGAACTCCACTTCGTCGGCGCCGTTCAGGCCGCCGATGACGTGCGAGTGGGCCGACAGGCCCGCGCCGCGCAGCACTTGCATGACAGCGTCGCGCTGCGATGCCGGCACCTGGATCACGGCGCCCGCCTCTTCCGAGAACAGGGCCTTAAGCGTCAGTTCTTCGCGCTGCACCTTCACCTGATCCGGGCGGATCTTGTAGTCGCCCCAATCCGCCGATTGCGGATCGAAGGTCAGCATGTCCAGGTTCACCGAGATACCGGTGCGGCCAGCGAAGGCCATTTCGGTCAGGGTGGCGAACAGGCCGCCGTCGGAACGGTCGTGGTAAGCCAGGATGGTGCCGGCTTCGGCCAAGGTGCGGATGGTGATGAAGAAGGCGCGCAGGTCTTGCGGCGAATCGATGTCCGGCACGGTCTCGCCGACCTGGTTGTAGGTCTGCGCCAGGATCGAGCCGCCCATGCGGTGACGGCCACGGCCCAGGTCGATCAGGATCAGCACGCTGTCGCCCGCGTCGGTGCGCAGCTGCGGGGTCAGGCTGGCGCGCACGTCGGCCACCGGCGCGAACGCCGTGACGACCAGCGACACCGGCGCCACGACCTGGCGCTGCTCGCCGTCCTGTTCCCAGGACGTCTTCATGGACAGGGAATCCTTGCCCACCGGAATGGACAGGCCCGTGGCCTGGCACAGTTCGCTGACGGCGGACACGGTGTCGTACAGCGCGGCGTCCTGGCCTTCCACACCGCAAGCGGCCATCCAGTTGGCCGACAGCTTGATGTCTTCCAGGCGCGCCACGTCGGCGGCGGCCAGGTTGGTCAGGGCTTCGGCCACGGCCATGCGGCCGGAGGCCGGGGCGTCCAGCATGGCGATGGGGGTACGTTCGCCCATCGACATGGCTTCGCCGCGGAAGCCTTCGTAATCCGCCAGCGTCACGGCGCAGTCCGCCACCGGCACCTGCCAGGGGCCGACCATCTGGTCACGGCTGGACAGGCCGCCAACGGTGCGGTCGCCGATGGTGATCAGGAAGGACTTGTTGGCCACCGTGGGGTGGCGCAGCACGCGGTAGGCGGCTTCAGTCAGGTCGATGCCGGCCAGGTCCAGCGGCGCGGACACGCCGGGCAGACGGCGCACGTCGCGCGTCATGCGCGGCGGCTTGCCCAGGATCACGTCGATCGGCACGTCCACGGGGCGCACTTCGGCGTCGCCTTGCGGGCGAATAGCGTCCAGGCCCGGCAGGCCCTCGCCGTCCACCACGCGCAGTTGGCGCTCTTCGGTGGCCACGCCCACGACCGCGTACGGGCAGCGTTCGCGGCGGGCGATGGCGTCAAAGCGTTCCAGGTCCTTCGGCAGGATCGACAGGACATAACGTTCCTGCGATTCATTGCTCCAGATTTCGGCGGGCGACAGGCCCGACTCTTCCAGCGGCACGCGCTTCAAGTCGAAGATGGCGCCGCGGCCGGCGTCGTTGACCAGTTCCGGGAAGGCGTTGGACAAACCGCCCGCGCCCACGTCGTGGATGGCGATGATGGGGTTGTTCTCGGCCTGCTGCCAGCAGCGGTCGATGACTTCCTGCGCACGGCGCTCGATTTCCGGGTTGCCGCGTTGGACGGAATCGAAGTCCAGCTCGGCCGAGTTGCTACCCATGCTGATACTGGAGGCGGCGCCGCCGCCCATGCCGATACGGAAGCCCGGGCCGCCCAGCTGGATCAGCAGCGCGCCGGGGGGAATCACGTCTTTGTGGGTCAGGCCCGCGTCGATGCTGCCCAGGCCACCCGCGATCATGATGGGCTTGTGGTAGCCCCAGCGCGTGCCGCCGGCGGTCTGCTCGAACGAGCGGAAGTAGCCCAGCAGGTTGGGCCGACCGAATTCGTTGTTGAACGCCGCGCCGCCGATGGGGCCGTCGATCATGATGGACAGCGGCGAAGCGATGCGTTCGGGCAGGCCGTGGTGATCGGCTTCCCAGGGTTGCAGCGCGTCGTCGAAGCGCAGGTGCGACACGGTGAAACCAGTCAGGCCGGCCTTGGGCTTGGAGCCGCGGCCGGTGGCGCCTTCGTCGCGGATTTCGCCGCCCGCGCCCGTCGAGGCGCCGGGGAACGGCGCGATCGCGGTCGGGTGGTTGTGCGTCTCTACCTTCATCAAGGTATGCACGGTGGTGTCGCGGCGGATGTACTTGGCGCCGTCGGCGCCCTCGCCGGTGACACCAGGCACGCCGGCCTGGAAGCGCTGGGCGGGGCCGCCTTCCATGATGGCGGCGTTGTCCGAATAGGCGACGACCGTGCCTTCCGGCTGCGCCTTGTGCGTGGCGCGGATCATGCCGAACAGCGTGTTGGGCTGCTCCTTGCCATCAATCACCCATTCGGCGTTGAAGATCTTGTGGCGGCAGTGTTCGCTGTTGGCCTGCGCGAACATCATCAGTTCGACGTCGGTGGGGTCGCGCCCCAAGTCGGTGAACGACTTGGCCAGGTATTCGATTTCGTCTTCCGACAGGGCCAGGCCCAGCGAGACGTTCGCTTCGGCCAAAGCCTGCACGCCGTTAGCCTGGACGCCCACGGTGCGCATCGGCTTGCCGGCCAGCGTCTGGAACAGTGCCTGGCCGTCGAAATTGGCGTCGACCACGGTTTCGGTCATGCGGTCGTGCAGGCAGTCGGCCGCGCGCGCCAGCATGGCGTCGTCAAACGACTTGGTGCCCAGCAGGCCGCGTTCCGGGGTGATCACGTAGCGCACGCCGCGTTCGATGCGGTGCACCGACGCCAGGCCACAGTTGTGGGCGATGTCGGTGGCCTTGCTGGCCCACGGGGAAATGGTGCCCAGGCGCGGAATGACCAGCAGGGACAGGCTCTTGGCCGGCACGTCGGCCGTGCTGGGCGTGCCGTAATCCAGCAGTTGGGTCAGGTGTTGCTGCTGTTCGGCCGTCAAGGCGGCGTCGGTGCTGACGAAGTGCTCGTAACGGGCGGAGATGTCGGCCACCGGCAGGCCGGCTTCCTTCAGTTGCGCAAGAAGGCGATCACGACGAAAGGAGGACAGGACGGAGGAACCAGGCAGATGCTGAACTAGGGACACGATGCGGGCGCCGTATAAGGATGGGTGCAAAAAGTGATTTTACCTGTTTAGGGGGTTTTCCCGGAGCGCTTGTTCAAGAAGGGTCCGAAGCCCGGGTTTTATCGCGTGTTACAAAAGAATTCCGGACGCCGCGCACTGGAATGGTGCAAAGCAATATTCCAGTAAAGCCCCGATGCGAACGTGGTTTATCCCTGCCCCGCCGCTTCCTGCACAGGCTGCTCTGGTGCAATGCAGCATGTTGTTGCCGCCCTGCACCACGGGAAAACACGAACTATCGCGTCTGCGGGGCAACGGTAGGATGCAGCGACTTATTCATAGAACGCGCGTCAAGCGCCGAAGCCGTCGCCTCACCCCATGTCCCGCCCCGAAGCCCCCGCCGAGCCTGTCGAACCGATCATCCCCGTTGAAGCAGATCCCGCCGTAAAGGTGCCGCTGGCCATCGAAGACTGGCTGGCCGTGATCTTGCTGGCCACGCTGGCGCTGATCACCTTCACGAACGTGCTGGTGCGCTATTTCACCGACCAGTCTTTCGCCTGGACGGAAGAGATCTCGGTGTTCCTGCTGATCGTGCTGACGATGGCGGGCGGCAGCGTGGCCTTCGTGCGCAACCACCATATCCGTATCGAGATCCTGGCGGACAACGGCTCGCCGCGCCGCCAGCGCATCATGGCGTTGATCGCCAACAGCTGCGTGCTGGCGTTCTTCGTGCTGCTGACCGTGCTGTCGGTGAAGCTCGTGTCGGACGAATTCATTTATGAAGAGACCTCCCCCGCGATCGGCGTGCCGACCTGGTGGTATTCCATCTGGTTGCCCGTGATGGCTGCGGCGATCTCGCTGCGCACCGTCGGCATCCTCCGCCGCATCGCGCGTGGCGCCGGGACCGACGCCAAATGATCGCTACTATCCTCTTCATCGTCTTCATCGTCCTGATGCTGATCGGCGTGCCGGTCGGCGTCGCGCTGGGCATCGGCGGCACCGTCGCCATCGTGCTGTCCAACCTGGACACGCCCTGGTATGGCCTGTTGACCGTGCCGCAGAACTTCTACGCCGGCCTGGCCAAGTACCCGCTGCTGGCCATCCCCATGTTCGTGCTGGTCGGCTCTATCTTCGACCGGTCGGGCGTGGCCAAGCGGCTGGTGGACTTTGCCATCGCCATCGTGGGCCGCGGCCCCGGCATGCTGCCGCTGGTGTCCATTGCGGTCGCCATGTTCCTGGGCGGCATCTCGGGGTCCGGACCGGCGTGCGCGGCGGCCGTGGGCGCCGTGATGATCACCGCCATGTCGCGCGCGGGCTATCCGGGCTCGTTCTCGGCCTCGATCGTGGCGGCAGGCGCCGCCACCGACATCCTGATTCCACCGTCGGTCGCCTTCATCATCTATTCGGTACTGGTGCCGGGCGCCTCGGTGCCCGCGCTGTTCGCCGCCGGCATGATCCCGGGCATCCTGGCCGGCCTGGCCCTGATCGTTCCCGCCGTCTGGCTGTCGCGCAAGTACAAGATGGGCGCGCTGGAATCCCACCTGCCGCGCCCGCCCTTCTGGGCCAGCCTGCGCGAAGCGTCGTGGGGCCTGGCTGCCCCGGTGCTGATCCTGGGCGGCATGCGCATGGGCTGGTTCACGCCCACCGAAGCCGCGGTCGTCGCCGTCTTCTACGGCTTGTTCGTGGGCGGCTTCATTCACCGCACCATCAAGTTCCGCGACCTGTACACCATCCTGCGCGAAGCCGCTGAGCTGTCCGCCGTGATCATGCTGGTGGTGACGCTGGCGGGCATCTTCGCCTGGGCCCTGTCCACGCTGAGCGTGATCGACCCGATCACCCACGCCATCGTCAATTCCGGGCTGGGCGAATGGGGAGTGCTGTCGCTCTTGATCCTGCTGCTGATGACGGTGGGCATGTTCCTGGACGGAATCTCGATCTTCCTGATTTTTGTGCCGCTGCTGATGCCGATTGCCAATGCCTACGGCTGGGATCCGGTGTGGTTCGGCGTAATCCTGACGTTGAAGGTGGCGCTGGGCCAGTTCACCCCGCCGCTCGCCGTGAACCTGATGGTGTCGTGCCGCATCGCGCGCGTGCCGATGGAGTCCACGGTGCGCTGGGTGGTGTGGCTGCTGGGTGCCATGTTCCTGGTGCTGGTGGCGGTGCTGGTGTTCCCGCAGCTGGCGCTGTGGCTGCCGCATAAGTTGGGCTATTGAAGCTGGGCTATTGAAGCTGGGTTATTGAAGTGCTGGATCTCAAGACAACAACAGACACACTCGCAGAGAGAGGAGACATCGCATGAACTTCCGCAACCTGATCGGCGCCGCGCTGTGCGCCGCCGTCGTCGGCACGGCGCCCGCCATCGCGCAAAACTACAAGCCCGAATACAAGCTGTCCATCGTCGTGGGCACCACCTTCCCGTGGGGCCAGGGCGCCGAAATCTGGTCCAACCTGGTGCGCGAACGCACCCAGGGCCGCATCAACATCAAGGTCTATCCCGGCACCTCGCTGGTCCAGGGCGACCAGACCCGCGAATTCACCGCGATCCGCCAGGGCGTGATCGACATGGCGGTGGGCTCCACCATCAACTGGTCGCCGCAGGTCAAGCAGCTGAACCTGTTCTCGCTGCCCTTCCTGATGCCTGACTACGCCGCCATCGACGCGCTGGTGCAAGGCGACGTGGGTAAGGAAATGTTCAAGCTGATCGAGAAAGCGGGCGTGGTGCCGCTGGCCTGGGGCGAAAACGGCTACCGCCAGCTCAGCAACTCCAAGCGCGACATCAAGAAGCCCGAAGACATGAAGGGCATGAAGCTGCGCGTGGTGGGTTCGCCGCTGTACATCGACACGTTCACGGCGCTGGGCGCCAACCCCACGCAGATGAGCTGGGCCGATGCACAGCCCGCGCTGGCCAGCGGCGCGGTGGACGGCCAGGAAAACCCCCTGTCCATCTACACGGGCTCCAAGCTGTATACGGTGGGCCAGAAATACCTGACCCTGTGGAACTACGTGGCCGACCCGCTGATCTTCGTGGTCAACCGCGAAGTCTGGAATTCGTGGTCGGAAAAGGACCGCGACATCGTGCGCCAGGCCGCGCTTGACGCCGGCAAGCAGCAGATCGTGATCGCGCGCAAGGGCGTCACACCCGAAGACCCGTCGCTGCTGAAAGAGATCGAAGGCCACGGCGTGACCGTGACGTCGCTGTCGCAAGCCGAGCACGACGCCTTCGCCAAGGTCACCCAGCCCGTCTACGACAAGTGGAAGAAGCAGATCGGCGAAGACCTGGTCAACATGGCCGAAAAGTCGATCGCGGCGCGCAAGAAGTAAGCGGCGCGAATCAAAGGAACTGAATTAGCAGCAAGCCCCAGGGGAACGACGGCGCAAGCCGCCACACCGAGGCAGGGACGTCAGATCCCTCCCAACCAAACAGGCGCCGGCCACAAGCTGGCGCCTGTTTCCTTTTTGGGGTGCTGGATTGGCGGAATGACGACCTAAGCGCCGTAGGATGGGTGGAGCGCGAGCATCTTGATGCAAGAACAAGATATCTAGCGCGCGAAACCCATCACGCAACCGCTGCATAATGGCGAAAGCTGGCTAGCAAGCAGCCCCCCGCGATGGGTTACGCGCGCTGAACGGTCTGCCTGATTTCCCCGCCTTCTCGCGCTCCACCCATCCTACGCATCGAGCACTGCGCTCAAGAATTACGGGTAGCTGACTTCCAGGATGTCCAGCTCTTCGATCCCGCCCGGCGTGCGCAGCACGACCGTATCGCCTTCGCGCGCCTTGATCAGCGCGCGCGCCACCGGTGAAATCCAGCTGATCTTGCCGGCCAGCGGCTCGGCCTCGTCCACGCCGACGATGGTGACCGTGTGGTCTTCGCCGGCCTTGTCCGAATACGACACCGTGGCGCCGAAGAACACTTGGTCGCGGTTGGGTTGCGCGGCGGGGTCCACCACTTCGGCGATATCCAGCCGCTTGGTCAAAAAGCGCATGCGGCGGTCGATCTCGCGCAGGCGCTTCTTGCCGTACAGGTAATCGCCGTTCTCGGAACGGTCGCCGTTGGACGCCGCCCAGGACACCACTTGCACGACGGACGGACGCTCCACGTTCATCAGGTGCGTCAGTTCGCCGCGCAGGCGTTCATAGCCCTCGGGGGTCATGTAGTTCTTGGTGCCTGCCGGCAACGCCTGGGCTTGCGGCAGATCGTCGTCGTCCTCGTTATCGGACTCTTTAACAAAGGCTTTGTTCATGGCGCATGCGCCGCAAGGGCGCGCTCACAATCGATGGCTTGCAGGATGGGCGGCGATGACCGCCCGCGTCAGAACCAGTCGTGCCAGACCGGCTTCAAGTCGGACGGCAGCGGCGGCAAACGGCCCAGGTCCATCCGGCTTTCCTTGGGGCTATGGAAATCCGACCCGCGCGAGGCCAGGAACCCATAGCGGCGCGCAACCTCGGCGTATTGGCGGGCTTCTTCGGCGGTATGGCTACCGGTGTTGACCTCGATGCCCAGCCCCCCCAGTTGCAGGAATTCGTCGAACAGCGCGGCGAATTGCAGCGGGGTGTACTTATAGCGGCCCGGATGCGCGATGACGGCGATGCCGCCCGCGCCGCGGATCCAGCCCACGGCTTCGGCCAGGGTGGCCCATTGCATGGGCACGTGGCCGGGCCGGTCGTCGCCCAGGTGCTTGGTGAAAACGGTTTGCACGTCGGGGCAGTAGCCGGCTTCGACGAGATACCGCGCAAAGTGCGTGCGGCTGATCAGTTCGGGATTGCCGGCGAACGGCAGCGCGCCTTCGTAGGCGCCGGGCATGCCCATGTCCGCCAGGCGTTCGCCGATGCGCTTGGCGCGTTCGGCGCGGCCAGAACGGGTCTTGCGCAAACCTTCGACCAAGGCGGCGTTTTCCGGGTCGAAGCGCAGGCCCACGATGTGCACCGTCAGGCCGGCCCAGGTCACGGAAATCTCGACACCGGTGGCAAAGCGCATGCCCAGGTCCTTGGCCGCGCTGGCGGCTTCGGCCAGGCCGCCCACTTCGTCATGATCGGTCAGTGCCCAGACGTCCACGCCGTTGGCGTGCGCGCGCTGCGCCACATCGCGGGGCGCAAGCGCGCCGTCCGAGACGGTGGAATGGCAATGCAGATCGATGTTCAGGGTGGGCGATGTCATGGGCCTATTGTAGAGAAGGCCCGGCACCCTGGATAGCGCCGGGCTGTCCCCATAATCGCAGGGCGGACGATCAGGCCAGGAGAAACGCCGCGACCGGGTCCACCTGGCTGTCGGCGATCAGCGTGGGCGCATGCCCCACCCCGGGCACTTCCAGCGCCTGGGCCCGCGGGTTGCGCTTGAGCATTTCTTCAACGGTGGCGGGCGTCAGCAAATCGGACAGCGCGCCGCGCACGATCAGCACGGGGCAGGACACCGCGTCATAGGAGCGCCACAGGATCTGTTCGCCGGCAGCCAGTTCTTCGGGGGTCTGGGCCGCCAGCGGCTGGGCCAGGGCCAGATCGTAGTGCTTGACCCATTTGCCGCCGTATTCCGGGTACAGGTACTGGGCCAGGTCCGCCCATTGCGCATCGGTGTGCGGCCCGAAGGTCTGGGAATTGGCCCGCATGGTGGCCACGGCTTCCTCGAACGAAGCGAATTCACCGGGTTCGCCCACGTACTGGCCAATGCGCGACAAGGCGCCGGTTTCCAGCCGCGGCCCCACGTCGTTCAGCACCAGCTTGTCCAGGCGGATGCCTTGCCCGGGCGGCAGCATGCCCGCATGCGGACGCATGGCCTGCAAGGCGCCCGCGAACGCGGCGGCGCCCGACAGCGCCAGGCCGACCAACCCGCCCATCGACGTACCCACCCAGGCCAGCCGGGCCGGACGCAGGCGGGCGATCAGCGTGACCATGTCGGACACGTACTGCGGCACCGTGTAGAAAGCGGGATTGGCCAGCCAGTCGGATCGGCCACGGCCCACCACGTCGGGGCAGACCACGCGGTAGCGCCCGGCCAGCCGGCGCGCCAGCGCGTCGAAATCGCGCCCGCTGCGGGTCAGGCCGTGCACGCAGAGCAGCACCTGGTCGTTGGCGGGATCGCCCCATTCCCAGTACGCCATCCGGTGCAACCCGGCCGGGCTGGCGCAGGTGACGAATTCCAAACGGGGTTGCAGGCTGGCGTCCACCATCAAAACACTCCACGGGTCGGCGCAAGCCTGAAACGGCGGCGCACTAAGGCGGACTAGTGTAATCGCGCCAGTCGAACAATCACATGAACGGCACGGGGATGTGGCCGCCGCGCCGCCCCTCGCTGCCCGTGCTGGACACCCGGCCCGCGCCTCGCTACGATCAAGCCCATCCTCTTAGGCGCACCCGCAGCACGGTAGGAAATTGCCGTTTCCTATCGCGCCGATCCAATCATTAAATTGGAGTTGCCTGCCCGTTAGGGCGAGAGTAATGAGCTTCAGGCATTGCCAGATCAGTCATCCCAAAATTGATATGGAGTCCGTATGCAGCAAAGCAGTCC